>Ga0272448_1000830_pt1 | contig 44579 bp, 37 predicted proteins | sample YNPCB0191_FD_202220 | JGI IMG/M metagenome (GOLD analysis project Ga0272448, IMG submission 202220) | Hot spring sediment microbial communities from Yellowstone National Park, WY, United States - YNP-CB-019-1 | ecosystem: Environmental > Aquatic > Thermal springs > Hot (42-90C) > Sediment... | reverse complement strand
CTTAAAGAATTGATCCGCCTGGTATAAACCCTGCCCGATGCCCGCCGGAGCAGAGTACACTCCTGCCGGCATATCGCTGATGCCGCGGCTAATTTGAAAGCATTGCACAAATTGTTGGATGGGAAGATCGCAAGAGGCAACAAAATATCTGATGAAAGGAAGCCAGCTTCATCGGTTCATCATCCGACCTACAAAATGGAAAAAGACAGGGTGGTTCCGATACCCGATGAAATAATTGAAAATGTGCATGGATTCAAAAAAAAGATGTACAGGCTAAAAGTGTGGTTGTTTGAAGGGCAGAAAGCGGGTGAACAATACTCGGAAACGAGCATTCAGAAGGTTTTGCATAATGCGCTAGTGACTGCTGGTATAAAAAAGCCCGTAAAGCTGCACTGGTTGCGTCACTCATATGCAACACATTTGCTTGAATCGGGCACTGACCTCAGATTCATTCAGGAATTACTGGGCCATAAAAGCAGCAAAACCACTGAGATTTATACCCATGTAACTGAAAAGTCTCTGCAAAAAATAAAATCACCCTTTGATGATTTATAACTTTTTTGTAAAATTTGTACTATGAATATATGCAATTACACTGCAGAAAAAAGTGCACAATATATTCCATTTTGGGTGTATATATGCACTTTTTGGGGCGAGGGGGTGCATATATAAACGAGTTATACAGCATTAAAAATGACCAATCAAATGGTAAATAAATATCATAATTAACTTTAAAAATTAAATTTATGGAAAAAAGTAAAATTGACCTTTTTGTGTCAACAATGAATGAGAAATTTGCCTCTACACATATGATGGCAGTTCGTTCTCAATTAGAAAAATTGGATGATAGTAGATTTGCTTTATTACAATCTCTTAACTACAAAAATCCGACAACGTTATTGATAGTTTCAATATTTTTAGGTGCTTTTGGCATAGACAGATTTATGCTTGGACAAGCAGGATTGGGTGTTTTAAAACTCCTAACATGTGGTGGAGCAGGAATTTGGACAATTATTGATTGGTTTACAATATCTGGAAAGACTAAGGAATACAATTATAAATTGTTTATGCAAAATGCGATTTAATTATAGATTGAAATACCTTGGAATTATTATCATTTTGATTTCAGGGTATTTTTTTATTTATAATTACTCAAATTCAATAGGCGGAAATACAGTATGCATTTTTAAGAATGTGACAGGACTTCCATGTCCAGCATGTGGTTCGACAAGGGCAACATTATTGTTGTTTCACGGAGAATTTTTAGAATCAATTCTTATTAATCCCTTTGGGATTATAACCAACATTCTAATTCTATGTTCCATTATATGGTTAATAATAGATATAGTAAAAGGAAAAGAAACATATTTCCCATTTCTAAAAAAAGATTGGAATTGGAAGATAAAAACAATTTTACTTATTATTATAATGATTAATTGGATTTGGAACATAAAAAAAGGAATATAAAAACGCTGTATAACATCGTATATAAAACATTTGGCAGTCAGTGGGTTATCGAGCGTTTTAGCTCGTATCAAATGTAGTTGTAACTTGATAGGAAAGTGCTTCGAAATGCCAAACGTTTCATATACGCAACCGTTGGGCGCAACTCCTGTTTTCAGCGTTGGGACACCCTAAAAATATTTTTGGATAATATCATATAATTCTTGTTGTTCATTATCCATTTTAAGCAAATGAGTTTGTGAGTTTTTAGAAGCAGGGAGTGTGTAAGTTATTTGATACATGTTATGAGTAAGCTCTGCTGCTTTTTTCAGGGATAATGTTGATTTAGCCTGATGCAACACTCGTTCCAGTTCTTTATATATACTATAAGCGGTAAAGGCTATGCAGATATGCGCTTCTATTCTATCCCGCAACCTATGGTAAATTGGTCTTATGCGTAAATCCGTTTTTGACATCCGGAATGCCTTTTCAATAAACCAAAGGTTTTTGTAATTCTGCATGACTTCCTGATTACTTAACCTACTATTGGTAATGTATCCTTTCAGTCCATCCCAGACTTGATCACAGTTGTACTTCTCGTAATCAATCTCAATGGTTATATCTCCTATAAGACGCAAGTACTTATTTGTCTTAGCCCCCTAATTCACTGGACAAAAATTAATAATTTAGTTTTGTACAGTAAATTAGAAAGTCATGAGTAGAAGTAAGCGAAAGTTTCAGTTGGATGAAAAGCTCCAGATACTCCGGGAAGGGGAGAATCATGGGGTAGATGTAACCTGTCGTAAATATCAAATATCCCGCAGTCTGTTTTACAATTGGAAGAACAAGTTTGACAGGCAGGGTCCCGATGGATTAACGCCAAAGTACCGACGAGTAGATCCACAGGTAAAAGCGCTGGAAAAGGAGAATGAGCGACTTCGAAAAATCATTTCCCGACAGGCCTTAGAGCTGGAAGTCAAGGAAGAACTTTTAAAAAAAACGAAACTCCAGTACAGATGAAACGGGAGCTAGTGTTTGAATTTGAACAACTTGCAACAAAGAACCAACTGTGCCGGTGGTTGAATCTCCCCCGCAGCAGTTGCTACTATAAGTCATCGGGCGGCAAACGTGGAGCCAGACTCAGCACACATACCATGACCAGCGATGGCCAGCTGGTTTCTAACGAGCAGGTTGTAGAAACCCTTATTTCAGAGGTGTTTGGGCAGGAATTTAATCTTTATGGTTACCGGCTCAGCACCGAAGAGTTAAAGGCTATGGGCTTTATCATCAACCATAAGAAGACTTACCGGTTGATGAAAGATAATGGTTTGCTGCTGGAAAGAGTACTACCTGGCAGGATGCCACGGCAGTGGGTAAAGTGGAGAACCGTTAAAGATGCCAGGCCACTGGAACATCTGTGCATGGACATCAAGTATGTTTACATTCATGGAGCAAAGCGTAATGCATATCTGCTTGCCATAATCGATGTGGCCACACGCTATGTGGTGGGCTGGAGTCTTCGTTTTACGATGAAGCATACCGATGTAATCCTTTGCCTTCATGGCGTGATGCAAGGCTATAAGGCTAAACGCATAATGCTTCGTACTGATAATGGCAGCCAGTTTATAGCCCATGGGCTGCACAATTACTGCGTCAAAAACAACATAACGCAGGAGTTTACCCATGTGGCCACGCCGGAAGAAAACTCATACATAGAAAGCTTATTCTCTCTGGTAGAGAAAGAAGTAATCCTTCGCTATGAGTTTGATAGCCTATACCATGCCAGGGATGTATTCCAAAGGTATTTCAACTGGCATAATAACCAAAAAAGAAGGCATGCCTTGGGTAGGGTTAGCCCTGCCGAATATTGGAATACAGTCTTTCCTTGTCATCCTGTTAAGCCACCAACAGCCCTAAGCGGAGAATTTGTCAAGGGCGATGATACCTCTGAAAATTTAAAAAATAAAGTATCATCGCTCGTATTACCCTTGACAAATTCGGAGCGTGGGCTATCTTTGCTTAACAGGATGACAATGGAACGTCCTAAACTGTTTTGAAAAATATGTCCAGAAAATAGGGGGTCAAACCAATTATGATCATGAATAATGAGGCTTTTAGAACGTATTCTTTATTAAAAAGGAAGCCACAATCTAAAGAAGTTATTGAAAGCTTGCAAGAATTTAGCGAGTACTTAAGATCCTTATGCAATCAGATTTGTCCAAAAGGATTAAAAGATAGTTTCATTTATCAATGGACTTTTAAACATGTGATTAGCAGTGAAAAGGATTATGAGAATTATTGCAAGGCAAATCTTTTTGCTGCAAATAATAGCTTGCATAGAATAATTTCAAAATTTGCTGAAGAAAAGATTAATGATTTTAAAAATAAACTGCTAACAGATTTTATTTGTGATTTAAAACCTTTCATTGAGTATTTTGATAGGAATCAGGATTATTCTTGGTTGATAATGAACACTAATGTACATATTACTAATTTTTATTATGATTTATCAATAAATGTTTTTTTTAAAGGTATGCCTGGTAAACATCCCGAACAAAAACTCGTTCTTGCTTCTTCTACTCCGTTTATTATAAGGCAATGTATTGAGTATAAGTTGAAAAGAATATTAGGCATAGACTATTGGCTTATTGATGGAAAACCTGATATTAGAGCAGCTTCCAAATGCTTTACAGCCATAGATAATAATAAAGCTTATTATAAAACAAGAAATTTTAGTTTCCAAATTATAAAGACAATTCATTCATGGACTAATCCATACATTCATGGTGGTTATAGACCAGAACCATGGAAAACAGAAACTGCAATTAATTACTTAAATAATTTGTTTTACGCAGGAAAGACCACTAGCAAGAATTTATATTCCCTTTATGCTAGTATTGAGGTTCAAGAAAGGGACTTACCGAAGATTAGGGAAAGTACTGAAATGAGTATTAGAAATGAATCACGGGGAAATATAGAAATAGAGTGGAGACTACAACCAGAAGTTGCCATAATAAGGAAATAATAAAACTGCTGCTGACAGCCAATAATACGCCATTGCCGGGTCATACGGTTGCTAATTCAGTTCACTTAGTTACCTTGTAGGTACCCCGAAAAGTAAGCTCCCTGAATTGGCAACAGCGTATACCGGCGAGCGTTAGCATTAATTTTTAAAAGCCACTACATATGAAAATGCGACTGTGTTTAAGACTGACAATTTTAACTTTTGTTTCTAATTTGACTTATTGTCAAAATAGACATTCGACGGATTTGAATCTTCCGATTTCAGATGTTTTTATGAAAATACCAATTGAAAATTTCACCGACGCAAATAAGGAAGAGCTGTTAAAAAACCAAAGAATTGATTCAATCTCAGATGATATGTACGCTACACTTGACATTGATTCGGCAAGAAACATTCTTTTTATACAATCATGTTTTTATGAATGTGGTTCTTGTCCCTGCTATAACTACTCAATCAATTCATACAAGATAAACGACAGTTCTTATAAAATTGCTTATTCAAGTCACATTTCAGCGATCCCTGGTGATGGTCATAGACCAGTAATAAAGATATATAACTATGAAACAAAAGGTAAAACATTAGAAATAGATTCAATCTCTCCTAAAGAATTTCCAACACTTAAAGATTTTTTCTTGAAAGAAACGCCAGAATCAGTTATTATAAATTTTTCTGATCATGGCGTTGAAGTAGTTTATTATTTAGATTTCGATAAAATAATTTGCGAAATTCCTAATGCTGATAATTGGCAATTAACTGTTGACCCGTTCGGACTTTTCCGTTGTAAATGGTTTAAAGGGAATCGTATTGAAATGAAATGGGATGGAACTGCTTTTGTGCGAGGTAATATAATAAGAGCTGAGATAGGGAATGAGAAAAATAATGAATAAAAAACTAATGCTAACAAAAAATATATGACAATTACCGTTTCAGTGAAAACTCGTTGGATTTCAGACCGCAACAACAGCGGCGGTGTCCGACAGGTAAGTGCCCCGCAGTCGGCAACTGCATATATTTTCGTACGTTAGCCTTCAGTGGAGTAAGCCCCAGCAATAACATGAAAGAAGAATGATTATTCCGGATCAAATTGAGCCACCAATTCCGGGACAAACTGAGCCAGGAATTCCGGATGAAATTGAGCCACTAATTTTGGGATAAAAGAGCGAGGGGAGAAAGGGAATATCAACTGACATTCCGGCGGAAATTGAGCCACCCATATTGACGATGGATTTAGTGATAAAATTAGTATTATTTTTCTGATTTTTTCTTGCGTAATGATTCTCCTTTCAATTCTATTCTGTGAGCATTTCCTGCCAATCTGTCCATAATTGCGTCGGCCAGGGTGGGTTCAACGATATAATCATACCATTTCCTATTTCCCTGAATGTGACCATTCTATGGAAACTTAATCCTCATTAATCGGAAATCGGAAATCGGCAATCATTGTACAGACTGCACTTCCTTTATTTCGGGCACGCTGTGTCGCAGGGCCTGTTCCACTCCTGCCCTGAGGGTTTGCATGCTGAAAGGACAGCCATGGCAGGCGCCCGTCAGGCGCACCCTTACTGTAAGATCGTCAGTAACTTCACTGAGGATTACATCTCCTCCGTCGGCCTGAAGGTAGGGCCGTATCTGTTCGAGGGTTAAATTGATTTTGCGGATGATTTCTTCTTTATTTTGCATGCAAGGGATTTTTTCGTGTTAATGTTTAATAATCACTCTTTTCGTTGGTTCCATCGTTTTGTTGCGTATATCGACCTGTTCAATCACATTCAGGGCAAGGTCCATGAAGGCTTTGGCAACGGGTGTGTTCTGTTCAAGAACGGAAGGCCGGCCTGAGTCGCTGTCCTGGCAGATGTTTTCATCGATAGGAATTTCACCCAGGAGGGGAAGTTTAAGCTTTTCAGCCAGGTTGCGGCATCCGTGTTTCCCGAAGATGTAATATTTCCTGTCGGGTAATTCCGGAGGGGTGAAATACGACATATTTTCGATGAGGCCCAGCACAGGAACCTTAATGGCGGCATTTTCGAACATGCTGATTCCTTTAATAACGGCTGCCAGCGCCACATGCTGGGGAGTGCTTACGATCACGGCGCCGGTTACCGGTACTTCCTGCACAATGGTCAGATGCACGTCTCCTGTTCCGGGAGGCAGGTCAATGTAAAGGTAATCCAGTTCGCCCCAGTCACCCTGGGTAAGAAGCTGGCGGAGTGCACTGGTTGCCATAGGGCCTCTCCAGATCAGGGCATCAGAGGCATTGACGAAAAATCCTATGGAAAGAACCTTGATTCCGAACTTTTCAACCGGCACAATCAGCTCTTTTCCGTTTTCCGTTTTCAGTATGGGCCTGAGATCTTCGGCTCCGAACATTTTGGGCACGGAAGGCCCGTAAACGTCAGCATCCACAAGTCCAACCCGGTAGCCCTGCAAAGCAGTTGCCACAGCAAGATTAGCGGCCACAGTTGACTTGCCGACACCTCCCTTGCCCGATGCCACTGCTACAATGTTTTTAACGCGGGAGAGAGCTTCCGGCTGGTTGCTTTCCCCGGGTACCTCTTTTTTGGCAATGATTTCGAATGTAACCTGAATGCCTGTACCAAACGCCGATTGAACGGCCTGGGTTATGGCTTTCTTTATGGGGCCGGCCAGAGGATCAGTACTTCTGGGAAAGGAAAGGATAACATGAACCGAATTGTCACCAACCCTTACATTCTGCACAATTCCTGCTTCGGTAACCGGTTTTCCTGAAGACGGGTGAATCACCTTCTTCAATTCATTCAGTATAGCTTCCTGCGTAAAAGACATAATTTTTATTTAAATTAAATTTAAACAGCAAAGTAATAAAAAAAAGAACGGAATCAAGCTATCATTTGTCATAATTCTTTGCAGGGGTCCCAAAAAAGTTTACGGAAGTTGACTATACGGTCATTAACCACTTTAATGCCTTCATTTTCAAGAAGTTGTTGCATGGCCGTGGGGGTTCCGAAATGCATTTTTCCGGTAAGGAGGCCCTGCCGGTTCACTACGCGGTGAGCAGGCACATAACGTGGGTGCGAATGGCAGGCATTGAGGGCCCATCCTACCATGCGGGCCGACCGCGCTGTCCCCAGATAGCGGGCAATGGCGCCATAGGAAGTAACTCTGCCAAAGGGTATTTTTCGGGTTACTTCGTAGACCTGTTCAAAAAAATCATTCGACGTATTCAGTTTCGGGGAGTTCGGCATATTCATGATCCGTTTTAAGGGCGAATGCCAGGTAGAACACCTTTTTTCCTTCACGGAGAAACATCTGTTCGTAATAGGTTTGGATGGCCCCGGCGGTTCCTGCAAGAGAAGATCCGTAGAGGTCGGTGGTGAAGACTTCGGGTTGCTGATGGTTGTAAGCAAGGAGGTTCAAGGTATATTCATACAACCCCTGATGGTCGGTTTTCAGATGGATGGTTCCGCCTGGTCTGACAAAGGTTCTGTAGGCATTAAGAAAACGGGAGCCTGTGAGGCGTTTTTTCGCCCTGCGTTTTTTTTCCTGAGGGTCGGGGAATGTGAGCCATATTTCGTCCACTTCGGAAGGGCCGAAGAAGGAAGTAATGAATTCAATGCGCGTTCGGATGAAGGCTACATTGGTGAGCCGGTTTTCGAGTGCGAACTTAGCCCCCTGCCAGATCCGTGCACCTTTGATGTCAACGCCGATGTAATTGCGTTCCGGATTCCGCACAGCCAGTCCGGTGGTGTATTCGCCCCGGCCGCAGCCGAGTTCAAGTGTAATGGGGCGTGAGTTTTTGAAATAATCCTGGTTCCATTTTGTTTTCAGCGGGAAAGGCTGCTGCATGATCTCAGCAAGAGTGGGTTCGAAAACGTTGGGAAACGTTTTCATTTCGGCAAATTTTCTCAGCTTATTTTTCCCCACGGCTTGCCAGAATCAATGTACTTTTTCGATGCGCATACCGATATCGGTGATCCCGGGCAGAGGATTGGTGCGCATGCCCTGGGTGAAACGAAACTGATAGATACCCGTATGCGGAAAACGGATATTTTTTTTCCACGGTGCCCGCAGGAAATAGAGATCGCCGATACCTTTTCCATACCATTTTCCTTTGCTGTCGGCAAGGGTAAACTCAACGGTATCGGTCAGTTTTTCACCGGCAGGTGAGGTTATGGTGATAAACAGGAACAGGTTGCTGAAGGAATAGGATCCTTTGTTCCGGATGTTGACGTACATATTGAAAGGCTGAAGGGTGTCGGGAATGAACACCTCGAATTCTGCCGGCTGAGCGGCATCCCATGATCCACCGGGGATGCGCTGGTTCTTTTCGAAGACCATCCGGGGGTCGCATGAAGTGAACAGCAACAAAAAAACAAAAACCGAAAGGTTAGTCAGAAGAGCTTTCATCAGTTGGGGAATTCGCCTGGTTATTGGAGTTATTCGGTCGTCTGCGGCCTTTTTTATGTTTGTTTTTGGGTTTGTCGAACCGTGTAACACTCTGGGAACTGATGACGTCGGTATACCCGTTTTCTGCGGCCGGGGAAACCGGTGTCTGGGAGTATCCGGTTGTCTGGATATTGGGTGTGATGCCCTTACGGTTCAGTTCAGTGAGTTCCCGGACTTTTTCAACCGGAAGAGGGATGAGGGAAGTTTCTTCCTCGTTGAGGCTGTACCACATAATGCGGCGGAATACGTCGGTTTTCTGCAGTCTGGCGAGCCCTTCCTCAAAGCGGAGGGGTTCGGAGGTATCGGGAAAGTCGTGCCGGGCGTCCAGGTAAACATCCAGTTCGTAATTGAGACAGCATTTAAGTTTACCGCACTGGCCGGCCAGTTTCTGGGGGTTGAGCGACACTTCCTGGTAGCGGGCGGCGCTGGTGGTAACCGAAACGAAATTGGTAAGCCAGGTGGTACAGCAGAGTTCCCTGCCGCAGGGGCCGATGCCGCCAATGCGGCCTGCTTCCTGGCGCGCGCCAATCTGCCGCATTTCAACCCGTATCTTGAATTCATCGGCCAGGATTTTAATCAGTTCCCTGAAGTCAACCCGGTCGTCGGCAATGTAATAGAAGATGGCCTTGGTTTTATCTCCCTGGTATTCAACGTCGCCTATTTTCATGTCGAGGTGCAGGCTTTCGGCAATATTTCTGGCCTTGAGCATGGTACTTTCTTCCAGGGCAATGGCTTCCATCCATTTTTCTATATCGGCCGGTTTGGCTTTCCGGTAGATCTTTTTCAGTTCCTGAGCCGGGGTGGTGACCTTGTACTTTTTCATTTGCTGCTGAACAAGCTCGCCGGTGAGTGATACAACACCAATGTCATGGCCGGGAGTGGCTTCAACCGCCACAATGTCGCCCTGCTGAAGAACCAGCTGATTGACGTTGTAATAAAAGCCCTTTCGTGTGTTTTTAAAGCGGATTTCAACCACTTCTGAAATTCCTCCGTCCATGGGAAGATCAGAAATCCAGTTGTAAACACTCAGTTTACTGCATCCGTCCTGGATGCATCGCTGAAAATCCCCTCCTCCGGGAGTAAGTTTGCAGCAACCTCTATGATGTATTCCTTCTATATTTTGAGCACTCATTGTAATATCCTGTTTGGGGGCCGGATAAACTCCGGCAAAGTTGCAAAGATACAGAAAATTGATTATTTCCGGATTATTTCGGAAAGCGAAAGTGCCAGGTCGAACAAAACCAGTTTATCATAAGCATTGGCTTCGATGTGGGCCTGTGCTGCAGAAAAGGCATCGTGAATCTGTTCAATGTTTCCGGGGTGAATGAAAGCTGAGAATTTGCGGGAAAAATCGATTTCCGGTTCGGTAAGCCGGTGTGCAAAGGGAAGTTTCAGGTTCAGAAGCAAGTTTTCGCGCACCAGGGAAAGAGCATACTGCAGAAACTCTTTTTGTTCTTCGCGTCCTACGGAAGCCAGTTCATCAACCCAGCCAATAATTTCGGGTATGTTTTTTTTCCATACCAGGCGCATCAGGGTTACGAACCGTTCAAACTGCTGGTCTTCGCCCGAGAGGTTTATCAGGGAAAGGGCACGGGCAAAGTTGCCTCCTGCCTGGAGAGCAATTCTGCGCGATGGTGTTTTTTCAACAGAAAATTTCTCCTGGAGGGCCTTTTCGATGTCAGAATCGGGCAGGCGGGGCACCCTGATCATCTGAACTCTTGAAAGGATGGTAGGAAGAATGGCCTGGGTATTTTCGCTGACGAGAAGGAACAGTGTCTGATCGGGAGGTTCTTCCAGAATTTTCAGCAGTTTGTTGGCGGCGGCCGGGTGCATGCGTTCCGGAAGCCAGATAATCATTACCTTCCAGTCCGATTCATAAGGCTTCAGGCTAAGTTTCCTGAGAATTTCGGCGCTTTCTTCCACATAAATCATTCCCTGCTTGTTTTCTGAATCGAGGGCTTTCATCCACTGGTTGTAAGAGAAGTAGGGATTGTTCAGGACGAACGAGCGCCAGAGGGGGAGAAACTTTTCGCTGGTTACTTTCTCGGCCGTTTTTTCCCTGAAGACAGGGAACACAAAATGGAGGTCAGGATGAATCAGTTTGGAAATCTTCTGGCAGGAAATGCAATGTCCGCAGGCATCTTCCGGCGTGCGCGAAGTACACAGGATGTAGCGGCTGTAAGCCAGGGCCAGGGGAAGTTTTCCGGAACCTTCGGGGCCAAACAGCATCTGGGCATGGCTTATCCTGCCCTCCTGCACCGAGCGGATCAGGTTCTGAATAACAGGTTTCTGCCCTATGACGTCACGGAATAGCATACGAACAAGCTGCAAAGTAAATGCTTTTTCCCGGTAATTCAAGTACCGGGCTGAAAGAGTAAAATTTGGCTATTTGATGATTTTCAGTTAGGTTTGTATGATTTTTAAGGCACATGTTTAAATTTTGATGCATATGGTAACGATAGACAATTTCAATTTTAAAGGCCTGCGGGCCATTGTGCGGGTTGATTTTAACGTTCCGCTCGACAAGAAAACCTTTGAGGTGACAGATGATACACGCATCCGGGGTGCATTACCTACCATCAACAAGATTCTGAACGACGGAGGTAGCTGCATTCTGATGTCGCATCTGGGCCGTCCTGACGGAGTTCCCCAGGAAAAATACTCTCTGAAGCATGTTATTCCGGTTCTTTCAAAACATTTGGGCAGGGAAGTGAAATTTGCCGACGACTGTGTGGGAGAATCGGCCAAACAACTGGCTGGTTCCCTTAAGCCGGGCGAAGTTTTACTGCTGGAGAACGTCCGCTTTTATCTGGAAGAAGAAGGCAAACCCAAACTGCCTGAAGGGGTTTCGGACGAAGAAAAAAAGGCAGCCAAGGAAGAAATGAAGAAGCGGCAGAAAGAATTTACGGCCAAACTGGCTTCATTGGCCGATTGTTATGTAAACGACGCTTTCGGTACAGCCCACCGTGCCCATGCTTCAACCACCCTGATTGCTGCCCATTTTCCCGGCAAGAGCATGTTCGGTTATCTGATTGAGGCAGAACTGAAAGCCATGGATAAGGTGCTGCATGCACCCGATCATCCTTTCACAGCCATTATGGGCGGCGCAAAGGTTAGTGATAAGATTATGGTGATTGAACGCATGCTCGAAAAGGTTGACAATCTGATTATCGGCGGTGGTATGACCTATACCTTTATCAAGGCGCAGGGAGGAAAGATCGGAAAATCACTGTGTGAAGAAGACAAGCTGGATGTGGCGCTTCAGATACTGGAAAAGGCAAAGGCAAAGGGGGTTAAGGTTTATTTGCCGGTTGATGCCGTGAACGGAGATGCCTTCGATGCCAATGCAAATACTTCGGTAACAAAGGTAAATGAAACACCCGATGGCTGGATGGGGCTGGATATCGGGCCGGAAACCATAGCTCTATTCTCAGGTGTTATAAAGAAATCGAAGACCATTCTCTGGAACGGCCCGATGGGTGTTTTTGAATTTGAGAAATTTGCCGCCGGCACCAGCGCCATTGCAAAAGCCATAGCCGAAGCTACTGCAGCCGGAGCTTTCAGCCTGGTGGGCGGTGGTGATTCCGTGGCAGCTGTCAATAAAAACAAGCTGGCTGACAAGATCAGCTATGTGTCGACCGGTGGTGGTGCCATGCTCGAATACATTGAAGGGAAAGAACTTCCCGGAATTAAAGCCATCCGCGGGTAAGAAATTCTTTTTTGCCCCGGTATTTTAAAATTTAGGAAGTGCGGGCTTGCCCGCACTTCTTGTCAATACAAACCTGTGCCCTTAAAAAGATGAACTATGACCGACAATCTTCGTATTGCCATTCTCGGAGGAGGAAATCTTGGAAATTCGCTGGCTTCCGGCTTGCTTCAAACAGGTAAGTTCCGTGCCGAAAACCTCATTGTTACGCGCCGTAAGGTTCAGCTTCTTAACCACCTTCAGGAGCAAAACATACAGGTTACTTCTGATAACCGAAAGGCTGTGGAAGAGAGCCGTCTTGTCCTGATTACCGTCAAACCCCACCAGATGCAGGCTTTGTTGACGGAGATTCAGGATGTTCTCGTTCCCGCAAAACATATTCTGGTTTCATCGGTCACCGGTTTCTCCATCAACCAGATCCGTTCTTTTTGCGGAAAGGTGCCGGTAGTGCGGATCATGCCCAACACGGCGGCAGCCATTGGAGAATCCATGACCTGCCTTGCCGCACAGGAAGATGACAAGGAAGCACTGAAGGAAGTTCAGGCACTTTTCAACCTGCTGGGAAAAACCCTGGTAATTGGAGAAGAACTGATGGAAGCATCCACCGTGCTGGGAGCCTGCGGAGTAGCTTTTGCCCTGCGTTTCCTCAGGGCAATGACCCAGGGAGGAATAGAAATTGGTTTTCCATCCGAAACGGCGCAGTTTATAGCTGCCCAAACCCTGAGAGGAGCGGCAGGACTTGTTCTTATTAAGGGCCAGCATCCCGAAAAGGAAATTGACAAAGTCACAACCCCGATGGGTATCACCATATCTGGCCTGAACGAAATGGAACACAACGGGTTCAGCTCGGCATTGATTAAAGGAATTGTAACTTCGTTCCATAAGATTGAAAACCTCCAGCCATTGGCCGGGAAGGAATAAAACGAAAGATTGCCCGGGAGGAACCGACCGTTGTTGGATATAAAAGGAAGCGGGAGTAAATCGGATGCACTTCAGTGAAGAACATATTTTTACGGTAAAGGGGACAGGGGATTTTGAATCACTGGCCCTCGAAATGTACCGGTTTCATTATGAAAACAATCCGGTTTATCGGGCTTTTTCCGCGTCGCTGAAGCGAAATCCCGGAAATGTTGATTCGCTGGAAAAAATTCCTTTTTTGCCGGTGGAGTTCTTTAAAGAGCATAGAATTTATGCAGCCATCGGTGAACCGGAAATGGTGTTCACCAGCACCGGCACAGGAGGCATGGGAACCAGCCGCCACTATGTTGCCTCACTCAGCCTTTACAGGGAAAGTTTTTTACGGGGGTTCAGGTTGTTTTACGGAGATCCTTCACGGTACTGCATTTTGGGCCTGTTGCCTTCCTATCTTGAGCGAACCGGTTCCTCGCTGGTTTATATGGTTGACCAACTTATCAGGCTTAGCCGGCATCCCCGGAGCGGATTTTTTCTGTACAATCAGGAAGAGCTTGCCGAAGTACTGATCGAACTGGAGCGGAAGAATCAGCCTGCCCTGCTGTTGGGAGTGACTTTTGCCCTTCTTGATTTTGCAGAACAGCATCCTGTGAAGCTCAGGAACACAATTGTTATGGAAACCGGCGGAATGAAAGGTCGAAGGAAGGAACTCATACGGAATGAGGTTCATGAAATTCTTTGCCGTCAGTTCAGTATAGAGGCAGTGCATTCAGAATACGGGATGACGGAACTCCTTTCCCAGGCATACTCCAGAGGAGAGGGAGTTTTTTCCACACCCCCATGGATGAGGATTTTTGTCAGGGATCCCTATGACCCTTTGCATTTGCTGGAACCCGGCAAAACAGGCGGAATTGATATCATTGACCTGGCCAATGTATGGTCGTGTCCTTTTATAGCAACCGGCGACCTGGGCCTTTTGCATGCCGGTGGTACCTTTGAAGTCCTGGGCAGGATGGACCAGGCGGAGATAAGAGGATGCAGCCTGATGGTGCTGTAAAAAATCATTTCACGGAATCATCTTTCTTTTCCTCTTCTCCTGCCGGTGTCATTTTGGCCAGTCCTCCTGCAACGATGAATTTCATTACTTCTGCGGCCGGCAAATCGACAGGGATAACCTTGTCGGCCGGTACCAGAAACAATTCACCCATGAAGGACAGGGAGTATGGAAAATAAACAGCCACTTTTTGCTTCACTCCAAAGCTCTTCAGATCGTCTTCGGTAATAAATCCCAGTTTTTCAAATCCGGTATTTGCATCCGCAAGTACCCTGACAGGCTTGTTGAAACGTCGCTCTTTCCCTACAAACGCAGAAAGAAAATCCTTCAGCGAAGTGTAAATCATTTCAATTACGGGAGCTTTGCGGATGAGTCGCTCAATAAGGTTTGTCACCGGATCGGTAACCACAAAATTGCCGATAATGCCCAGCAGGGTAAGAAAAAGCACAATGACCACAAGGCCAAGGCCAGGAATGGTAATCCCGGTAAGGTCTTTAATGTAGGTTTGCAGCGGATCATCAATAACCCGGAAAATGAGGTAGAGGATGTAAATGGTTAGTCCTGTAGGGGCGACCAGTAACAAACCCTGGAAAAAATAGTTGGCTAACTTTTTCATATCGGTTATTTTTTTGGAAAGAAAATGGATTGCTGAACTATACGATTTCGGTTCCTTCTTTTTCTGGTTTTCCCGGAAAAGGCCGGATTGAATTTTTTGGTAAATTTATCAATTGATTCATCATTCGCATGGTAAAAAAATTTTTATCGTCATTTTTTCTGCCTGAATCTGTTCCAGGCGATCTCAACGAAATGAGAAACAAACTGGCCAATGCAATTCTTGCTATTGTAGCGGTTTTTGGGCTTCTGATACTTCTTCCCGCAATTTTAAGGATTCCGGTAACCGGCTTATTGGTCAATACCATTGTGGGATTGCTCTTGTACGGAATTTTTTTGCTCCTGCTTATTTTTTCAGGTAAAACAGGCTACCGGTTTAAAGCACTAATATTTGTCTTTGCCTGTTATCTGATGGGGGCGGCATCATGGTGGTCGGCCGGGGTGATGGGAGCTGGTTTTCAATATTTGCTTGTCGGGAGTCTATTGGCCACTATGCTGATCAATGAAAGGGCAGGAATTCATCTTATACTGGGATCCATCGTTACAGTGCTGGTAATAGGATTCCTTTTCCTCTCCGGCCGAAGAAATTATGCCTTTCCTGTGGAGGAGTATGTGCATTCTTTCTATCCCTGGGCTCTTCAGTTTAGTGTGGCGGTGTTTTTTACCATACTGATCATGCTGGTTTTTTCTGCCTTAAACCGGTTTGCTGAAAACAATGCACGCTATTACAATCAGCTTAGCAACAAGCTGGCTGAAATGAACAGGGAGCTTAAAGACGAGATTGCGGAAAAAAAAAGGGTGGAAACGGCATACCGCGAAAGTGAGGAAAAATTCCGGAGCATTTTTTTCGGTATCCGCGACCTGATAATAATTGCAACCCCTGAGGGAGAAATCAGGGAGGCGAATACGGTTTTCCTTGATACTACCGGATATAGTATTGACGAAGTGCGAAAAATGAAGGTATTCAATTTTATCGACAAGGAAGAATATGGTTATATAGTGAAAATATTTGAGGGGACGGATTACCAGTCTTTACCGCTGCTGGAACTCTCCCTGATTGGCAGAAAAGGAGAGAAAGTGCCGGTGGAAGTTGCCGTCTTTCCCCTTCGGTTTGGAGCAGAAAATCTTCTGTTATATGTTGCCCGCAACATTACTGACCGGAAGTTTCTGGAACAGAAAATGCTTCAGGCCATTGTAACCGGAGAGGAAAAAGAAAGAGCACGACTGGCCGGCGACCTGCACGATGAGCTTGGGCCTTTGCTTTCAACCGGGAAGATGTATGTTCAGATGCTTCAGGAAGAAACGGATGCATACCAGCAAAAGGTTCTCATCGGGAAATTATACGAAAACATTGATTATGCCTTGCGCACCATGCGGGATATTTCGAACAACCTGAGTTCGCACCTGCTCCGGAACTATGGTTTGCAAACGGCCATCGAATCCTTTTTCGGCAAGGTTCAGGAAGCATACCCTGTGACCATTCAGGCTGAATTTGGATTTTCTGAGCGACTGCCTGAAATTTATGAAACAAGCCTTTACCGGGCAATCATAGAACTGGTAAATAATTCGCTCCGGCATGGCGAAGCTTCATCCATCTCACTGAAAGTTATCAGGCAAGAAGAAAATGTAATAGTTGAATATGCTGATAACGGGAAGGGGTTCGATATAACCCTGCTGGAAAAACCTGGCAAAGGATTAGGACTGCTCAATATCCGGAGCCGGATTGAATCAATGGCCGGAAAATTCATTGCCGCCACTGAGGTTGGAAAGGGAGTTATTTTTAAATTTATCATACCAATTAAACTTCTATGAAAGTAATTCTTGCTGACGACAATGAAAAATTTCTGGAGGGACTCCGGTTCTACCTGCGGAAAAGCAAGGATATTGAAATAATTGCCGAAGTCAGAAACGGACTGGAGCTTCTGAACAATGAGAACCTGGCACTGGCCGACCTGGTACTAATAGATCTTGAGATGCCGCAAGTGGGAGGGATTGAAGCTACGCGGAAAGCCCTCTGGTTGTATCCTCACATACGGTTTATAGCCATTACCATGTATACCGATAAGGCATACCTCAAAACGCTTGTGGAAGCCGGTTTTAAGGGCTGTGTGTTTAAAGATGAACTTTACACCGATCTGCCTGTGGCAATCTATGATGTGATGCATGGTAAATACCACTTTCCTCCTGATATCCTGGTTCAGGAAGATTAGTATCATTGGTGCCGGTATTCCTTTCACGCAACGGTATATTGAGTGCAAGCGAACTAATGCGCAGTATGCAGGCTTTACGTGCAGGCATCCGGCTTAACCCCGCTGAAACGGAGTGAAAGCGTACTTTGTGGCACATCGCGCATTTTTTGGCGCGCATTGTGGGTTATGTTGAATTCGTCGGATTGTATTTTAAATCCAAACGCTCTTGGATTAAATATAGATTTTCAGAAAAATAATCTTTGGTAGGGAGAAAGGTTCTCCAGTTGTCATTATTTATGAAAAGACAAATTTTGGTCTGTTGTTTTCAAAATAAATAATGAATCCATGAAATCAAAAATGAATTTAAAAGGAAGCATGATCCTGGCAGGAATACTGCTTTTTTTCCTTGCAGGAAATGCAATGGCAATGCCTTTGATGAAGGATGACACATCAAAGGTTGTGACTTTCAGCGGAAAGATTATTGATAAGCTGACCAAAAAGCCTGTAATTTTTGCGAATGTTCATGTGGTCGGGCACAGCATAGGAACAGTTTCCAATTCCGACGGAGAATTTGTGCTTAAGGTTCCCGTTAGCCTGGCCGGAGGAAAACTGGGCATCACCCATCTTGGCTACCGGAATTTTCAGGTTGATCTGGCGGAACTGACAAAGGAAGGATATGTCATCGTCATGGAACCGGAGCCCATTCCTATCACCGAAGTTATTATCCGGTCGAATGATCCGCTTACGCTTTTGCAGGCCGCCATGAGGCGAATCGAAGAAAATTACCCGGTTAAACCGGCTATGGTGACCGGTTTCTACAGGGAAGCCATTAAGAAGAACCGGAGTTATGTAGAACTGGCCGAAGCCATACTGGATGTATATAAAGCCCCCTATAATAAAGCCTATGATGAAGACCGGGTAAAGATTTACAAAGGAAGAAAGAGCCAGGACGTGGAAAGGATGGATACGGTAACATTTAAACTGCAGGGAGGTCCTAAAACGGTTTTCCTGCTCGATGTGGTAAAAAATCCGGAAATACTGCTCGATCCCGATTATATGAAATTTTATAAGTACAGCCTGACGGGCATGGCCACGGTTAATGACAAAGACTGCTATGTTATTGAATTTGACCAGCGGCCTGATGTGAATGAACCTCTTTACAGCGGTAAAATATATCTTGATGTTAACAACCTGGCTATTACCGGACTGGAGTTTCGTTTAAGCGACATAGGCCTTCATCTGGCCAGCAATGTATTGGTAAAAAAGAAACCAGTATCGATGCAGGTAGAAACCCTCAGCGGAAATTACCTGGTCAATTACAAGGAGTTTAATAACAAGTGGTATCTGAATTATGTCCGTTCCGAACTGAGGTTCAGGTGCAAATGGAAGAAAAAGCTGTTCAATACTACCTTCACTGTCATGAGTGAAATGGCTGTGACCGATATTGATACCGTCAATATTAGCCGGTATGCATACCGTGAATCAGCCAGGATGAGTGATGTGTTTGCCGATCAGGTGGATTACTTCAAGGATGAAAGCTTCTGGGGCGATTACAACTATATTAAGCCCGATGAAACAATACAGGAAGCGATTCGCAAGCTGAACAGAAGAATTATACGGTAAACCCTTGTGCTTTTTCCATCGTTGAGGTTAGGGTTTCATAGCTGCCGTTCGTGTTAACGGCAGCTATTTTTTTATTTGCAGGGTTGTTTTAAAGGAACTAATCTATACTCTTTCATGCAGGCCCAAAAAGAAAATTTCTGCCGGAGAAGTCGCAAAACGAAATTTTGAAACGTCCATGATTATCAATGGGAACATTGCGGTTCAGCCAAGCAAATTTATCTTTACCTTTAGCCATCAAAAAAGTCTGATAAATTATTTGAGGTGATGAAAAGACTATTTCCCATTGCATTTGTTTTGATTATTGCTGTTGTATCGTCCTGTCAAAGAAAGGGATGTATCCAGCCCGACCCCTGGTTGCAGATGGCACATCAGAAGATTATAAGAACCCTTCAGCACCTGCCCGATACGGCATTAATGCCCCGCATGATACCGGTGGGAAGCAAGGAATGGAAGACCGTGGGAATCTATGACTGGACCAGCGGTTTCTGGCCGGGAATTTTGTGGTATATGGCCGGTTTCAGCGGCGACAGCATCCTGCTGAAACAGGCCCGCCATTGGACTGCCTGCCTTGAGCCCGTTAAAAAGATGCGGGAAAAGAATCATGACCTGGGTTTTATGATGTACTGCAGTTTTGGAAACGGATTCCGGTTAACAGGCGATTCCCTTTACAGGAATATATTGCTCGAAACGGCCGATTCCCTGGTTACTCTTTTCAATCCCAGGGTTGGAACCATTCTTTCATGGCCATGGCAAAAGCAGAACCGCGGCTGGAAACACAATACCATCATTGACAATATGATGAACCTGGAGCTTCTTTTCTGGGCTTCGCGTAACGGAAGACCGGCCTATAAAGACGTAGCCATCCGGCATGCCCTGACAACAATGAAAAACCAGATCAGGCCCGATTATTCGGTGGTACATGTTGTGGTATATGATGATGAAACCGGCAAAGTTGACAGCCTGAAGACCTGGCAGGGCGCTTCCGACAAATCCATGTGGGCCCGTGGACAGGCATGGGGTATTTATGGATTTACCACGAGTTACCGTGAAACCGGAATGAAGGAATTTCTCACAACTGCCCGGAATCTTGCCAATCATTTTATTGAGCGGCTTCCGGCTGATGGCGTTCCTTACTGGGATTTTGATGCACCCGGAATACCCAATGAACCAAAGGATGCTTCGGCTGCTGCCATTGCGGCTTCTGCCCTTATTGAACTTTCTTCGTTTATTCCTGATAAGGACACGGCTTCCTATTACCTTCATACAGCCTGTCGTATTCTCACTTCTCTTGCAACGCATTACCTGGCCCCGGATGAATCGGATGCCCTCCTTTCCCATTCTGTAGGAAGCAAACCGCATAATACAGAAGTGGACGTACCGATCATTTATGCCGACTATTATTTCATAGAAGCCCTTATGCGGCTCAGGAATATGAAGAACGGAACTTCAGACTAATTTTTATCCAATGAAAAAAAGTTTTTTTCTGATCATTTCTTTGCCTTTTCTGCTTTTTGCCTGTTCGGAAAAACGGAAAAGCTGTGCGGATTTGCTGCAGGGCGCGGCTGACACAACCCGTATTGTCACAGTAGCTTGCCGGTATGACAGTTCCCAGAGGTATGAGGTTTATTTGCCTGGCAACTATACACCTGATAAAAAATGGCCGGTGTTATTGTGTTTCGATCCGCATGCTGATGGGCGTCTGCCCGTGAAGCTATTTTCTTCAGTAGCCGAAAAATTCGGATACATTGTGGCCGGTTCCGATAATTCTGCCAACGGTGTTGCCAATATTGAATATGTAGTCAGAACGTTTTACGAGGATGTTACCAGTCGGTACAGTATTGATTCAACGCGGATTTATGCCGCCGGATTTTCGGGAGGAGGCAGAATTGCTGCCTCGCTGGCGCTTTCCTGGAGCCATATAAGGGGAGTTATTTCCTGCAGTGCGGGATTGCCTGGTTTTCAGCCTGCTTCCGGCACACGGGCTTTTGCCATTGCGGCATTGGCAGGAGACGGAGATTTTAACTACAGCGAAGTGGAATCATTACCGGAACAGCTCAAAGGAACAAAATTCAACGTTTATACCAGTATATTCCATGGAACTCATGCCTGGCCATCCAGGGAACAACTTTCTCTTGCTCTGCTGTTTCTTCACATCAAAGCTATGCAGGAGGGAATTGTTGCCACCGACCGTCAGATCATCTCCTGTCTGAAAAACTCCCTGCTCGATTCGGTCGGCTATTACCACCAAAGAAAAAATATTGCAGATGAATTTGCCTGGGCCGAACGAGGTGCTTCTCTTCTGGCAGGATACAAAGAGGCAAACACTTTCCGGAAAAGAGTGAAAAAAATTTCCTCTACGCCTGAATTCCGGAAATTCCTCTCTGAAAAAGAACAGGTATTGCGTATGGAAGAAATGCTTCGTATGGAGTACCAGAAAGCCTTCACCGAAAAGGATACTTCCTGGTGGAGGAACGAGGCAGATGTTTTGAGAACCAGACTGACCGGGTCGTCAGACGGCCTGAAAAAAGCAATGCATGAACGTTTGCTGGCTTATCTCAGCATCATGGCATATACCTATACGAACAGAAGTATTCAGGCTGGTAATCTGGAGGCAGCCCGTCACTTTGTTTCCATCTATGGAATTATTGATCCTCAGAATCCTGATTATCTGAAATTCAGGAAACAGCTTGCCGAAGAAAAATATATTGCGCGTTAGAAAATGCGCAGTGTGCCCTGAGGTCAGCTTTTCCTTCGTTACAGCTGGTTTAACACGGATCCCTGCGAAAAAAGTCAATGCATCAATCACTCATATGTTTGTGCTCCTGATGCGGAAATCGGGTAATGCACCAACGGGGAATTCGGCATGCAAAACCCCCGGATTTCTTATGGCAAATGCGAGATATGAAGCAAATTCCCTGTTTCAGAGGCCTTTATAGCTTGCATTCAGGTAGTTGATAGAAGGCAGAGTATTTCCTTCAAAGTCAAACATGGTAGCATTTTCCCAGATTGATCCTGTTCCCCAGAGATCTTTCATACGGGAAGTGATCCAGGCAGGTTCCCAGTAAATCACTCCGCTTCCGCCTCCGTTAATTACTTTCTGGCACAGCGAAACCATGAAATTGTACTGCCCGGTTGCCGTAAAGGGGAATCCTGGCAGAGGAGACTGGTTTCCGAAAGCATTTGCATAATTATCGGCATATTCTGTTGTCCATGGATAGGCTGTTTCAAAAATCATAATTTTCTTTCCGAAGGTATTTTTCAGATTTCTGATAACCACGCCAAGATTATCAAAGGAAACCGTGGTATGCCACAAAGGGTAGTATGATATGCCAATAATATCAAAATCAGTTACTTTTCCATTGGAGGTAATCTGTTCAAACCACCATTGCACGTTTTTGGGGTCGGCAATATGCAGACCAATCTGAATCTGCCTGCCTTCTTCGGAGGATACTTTCCTTACTGCCCTGATCGCTTCGTTAAGAAGTTCCCCGAGCTGAACCCATTTCCCTTCGCAACAGTTTACCGAAGGGAAGCCTTGTTCAATATCGGTATAAAACAGGCCGCAGTTGATTTCATTTCCCAGCTGTACCATTTCAGGAAGCAGTCCTTCCGCGGCCAGGTTATGCAAGGTGGAGTATGTGTAGGTATAAAAAGAGTCTTTCAGGACAGCAAAATCCCGTATTGCGGCCCAGGCCGCCGGCGGAGTCTGACGGGTAGGATCTGCCCAGATGTCAGAATAATGAAAATCAAGACAGATTGCAAATCCCAGATTTTTTGCCCTGCGTATGCTTTTTTTTACGTCATTCAAACCGCTGTATAGCGGCACAGTATCACTTTTATAAACCTGCTGACGAACCCATGACGGGTTATGCCAGAGCCTGAGCCTTACCAGATTGGCCCCATGGTTCCGGAAAATTCGGTAGGGATCGTTTACCTTTCCTGAGTCTTTGTAAACAGCACCAAAGTCTTCGAGCTGATTTACATAGGAAAGGTCAACCCCCATGCAAAACTGATCGTATGTATAGCAGCGTATGGCATCATCCTTCGGATGGTCTGCATTATCCTTGCAGGATAGCAGTAAAAAGAGACAAGCCAGCAGAAACCAGACCGGAAAATGCGATCTCTTCATAATGGGATAATTTATTACAAAAATACATATATCATCCTTGAACAATTTATTTTATTTTCGTTTTCTAAGAAACTGGCATGGTATGTCACTCAGAACGCGCATACAAAGTTTTTTTGATACAAAAGGGCATAAGCCCCGGCTTGGGGGGTTGGATCTCCTGAAATACATAGGTCCCGGACTGCTGGTGACCGTTGGATTTATCGATCCCGGCAACTGGGCATCAAATCTGGCTGCCGGTGCCGGTTATGGTTACAGCCTGCTCTGGATGGTTACTTTATCAACCATCATGCTCATTCTTCTTCAGCACAATGCCGCACACCTGGGCATTGCTACCGGCCTGTGTCTTTCGGAAGCCACAACGCGATATGTGCGTAAACCTTATTCGATGGGTATTCTGCTCACTGCCATGCTTGCTTCCATATCCACATCCCTGGCTGAAATTCTCGGGAGTGCCATTGCATTGAATATGTTGTTTCATATTCCTCTTTTTATCGGAGTAATCCTCACTGTGGCGTTTGTTCTGATTATGCTCCTTACCAATTCGTATAAGGCAATTGAAAAATGGATCATCGGATTTGTATCCATTATAGGGTTGTCTTTTATTTATGAACTTTGGCTGGCTGATATTTCATGGAATGAAGCCATTACAGGCTGGGTTGTGCCATCATTCCCGGCCGGTTCCATGATCATCATTATGAGTGTGCTGGGAGCTGTGGTTATGCCTCACAATTTGTTTCTGCACTCTGAAATCATTCAGAGCAGGCAATGGAATCTGGAGGATGATAAAACCATCAGAAGGCAGCTGGATTTTGAGTTTACCGATACCCTGTTTTCCATGCTGGTTGGCTGGGCTATCAACAGTGCCATGATTCTTCTGGCGGCTGCCACGTTTTATGCTCACGGAAAACAGGTGACCGAATTGCCACAGGCAAAGGAACTCCTTGTGCCTCTCCTCGGAAGCAGTGCATCCTTTGTTTTTGCCATAGCCCTGCTTTTCGCCGGACTATCTTCCACCATTACTTCGGCCATGGCAGCCGGATCAATTTTCGCCGGTATTTATGAGGAGCCTTTTGATATAAAAGACAATCACTCCCGCACCGGCGTGATCATTTCTCTTTTCCTGGCGGCTGTTATCATATTGTTGATCAGGAATCCGCTGAAAGGATTGATAATCAGTCAGATGATATTGAGTATGCAGTTGCCGGTCACCATTTTCCTTCAGATTTATCTTACTTCGTCAGAAAAGGTTATGGGGAAGTATAAGAATACGTTGCTGAACAAGATATTGCTCTATTCTGTTGCCGGAATAGTGACCCTGCTGAACGTGTTTCTTATTATTTCCTTTTTCACATGAGCCGGACATGCGGCAAAAGTCCTGCCATCATCAGGCATATTAAATCCTGCGAACGTAAACCAGCTTATCATCGCCATCGTCATAGAAGTCTTTGAGCACGGCTTCGCAGGAAAAACCGTTATTTTCGTAAAATTTACGGGTTGGTTCATACAAAGGTCTTCCTGAGGTTTCGGCATACAGGGCTGTTCCGCCCATTTCCTTCACTTTTCTGCAGGTTTCTTCGAGAAGCAATTTGCCAATGCCTTTTCCCCTGAGGTCTTTATATGTTGCAATCCAGTAAAGGTCAAAACTTTTTTTTGTGCTGGGATTTAACCCAAAACAGGAATATCCGGCTACTTTACCGTCTGCTTCGGCAAAAATAAATTCATAACCGCTTTCAGTCCCTTTGCTGAGACGTTCTTCAATCAGCTCAACGGCAATTTTCACCTCATGGGGATAAAAGAAGCCTGTTGATTCTATTATGTTGCGGACATTTTCAACGTCCTGCCACCCTGTTTCTGATCGTAACGTTATGTTCATTGCCGGCAAAATTTGTTCGTCCCTCCGGCCGAAACGGACCGGAATAGATAAAATGAAAGCTCAAAAGTACGATTTTAATTGATGGCTTCTTTCACTAATTTTATATGGGGAAAGGCATTAAAACGCTGCCTTCGTCTGCGCTCAGGCAGCGTTCGACTTCGCTCAGGCAGCGGGAATTACCTAGTCTCTGAATAATGGTTTCAGCTTTTCAACGGGAATTGTGCTGCGTGGATTAAACTGATTACCCGCCGCATACTTCCTTAGACTATATAGCAATTGCCGGGCTTCCGGCCTGTTTTCTGCATCGGTAAGCAGATCAGCACCCGTAACGATGATTTTACCTTTCCCGACCCTTGCTTCGAATATAAGCATGAGGGGCCTGGCTGTAAACCAGTCGTCAATAATGCGTACCACCGGGTCAACGTTTTTTTCAATGCCGGAAACATCAATGGCATTTGCATGCGACATGGCATCCCACCATTGCCAGTTGCTATGGTATTCGGTAGGAAAATTTTCCAGGGCAGGATGTTTCGGGTTGCAAAGAATCCCTAAAGTGTGGGGAGGCTGTTTGCCTGTCCAGGCAGTGTTCCAGAAAATACTTGAAAAACCTACAGCTATGTTACCCCCTGCATGAGGGGCAATGCTGCCTTTCCTGACGGTTAACAAAACACGTCCTCCCCGGGTAAGGTAATCAATGGTCTTTTTGTCCAGTCTTTGAGCAATCAGAACGGAATCATTCAGAGCCGGCAGGTGAGCAGGATATACCCAAATGTTCCATGCATTCTCGTACGCATCAGTTTTTAGTGTCAATACCAGCTGGGAAGGTTTGCTGATCATGGAAAGTGGTTGATCAATTGTGCCCAGCCTGATACCGTTTCCCAAAGGAATATTCATGGCCGGGAATTTACCTCTGGCAATAATTTCTCCTTCCATGGAAGAGAGAGTCCATTCCGGGATAACTCCTTTCAGTTCTTTGTCGCCGAAATGCGCTATTTCGGCTTCAGCGTGCAGGGTTTCATCGTTAGTAAAAATCATCTTTGAAAGACGTAAAAGTGGAACAGTGCTATTGCAAAAGCGACGGTATTCTTCAGGTTTAACGTAACCTTTTTCGTTCCAGAAAGCATTAAGGACTCCGACAAGGGCTGTTCCCTGGCCGGGAAAATCGTGCAGGTCGAGCAACTGGAAACCACCGAACCCTTTGGTACGCAGTGCAGCTTCAATGTCGGCCTTATAGCATAAAACCTGCAGTTTCCCTGAAGCAAGAAGGAAGCTGTCGGCAAGATGACCCATTCCGTGTGCATTGAGCCTGTCGCGGAAAATTTCAAAATTGCGGGCTTTCAGAACCCCTTTGTACTGGTCAATTTCCTTGAAGTCGGGATACACGCACCATTGCCCGATTTCATGGCTGACGGTGGGTTTATTATACCGGGCAATGATATTTTCCCAGTCATAAGCTGTTTGGGGAGGAAGGGCATTGATGATGCTGGCAAGACCCTGGCCCCAGCCCTGAATTCGTGGTTCAGCCGTGCTGTTGAAATCAGTAACTTCGAGCAAAGGCCAGCCTGCGCCACTTGAATATAAGCGCCTCGGGTCTTTTTTCTTCCAGTAGGTGACAAATCCGGTAAGCCACTGATCCTGATGTTCTCCTGCAGGTTCATTTCCGTACAGAAGAAAACTGAACGAGGGATGGTTTCCGTATGCGTCCACAATCCGGTTGCTTTCTTCGTACAGGTAAGTGTCAATTGGTTTTCCATCTCCGATGGATGAACCCTGGTTTGCCCAGGAGGCGCATTCCACGTGCAGATAAAATCCGGAACGGTCGGCTGCAATAAAGGCGGCTTCAGGCGGACACCATGAATGGAACCGCATATGATTCAGTCCGTGTGCCCTGGCAATCCTGAATATACGCATCCAGGCACCTGTATCTGTTGGGGGGAATCCTGTTTCAGGGAAAATGGCGCATTCAAGTGTCCCCCTTAAAAAGACAGGCCTGCCGTTGAGCATGAACTGCGTACCCTGCGTAGCCCATTCCCGCATGCCGAACAACTCTCTTTTTGTATCCTTTCCTTTGTCTGATGTAAGTACAACCTGCAGTGAATAGAGATTTGGATGAAATTCGTCCCACAACGCCGGATCAGATCCCATCGGTAAGGTTACTTCAGCAATTGTACAGGTTGAATCGCATTTTTTCTGAATCCTGATCTTTTTTGAGGCCGGTGCATTGTTGTTTTTTTCCGGAATGGCCTGAAGACTGAGATTGCAAGAAGCATTTTCTCCTGTGTGGTTACGAATCGCGACTATTACCCTTATCTGTTTTGAGGCAATGTCGGGATAGATTTTTACATCACCCAGGCTGATTTTTGGCCTGGCAATAAGTTCCAGTTTTCCAGTAATGCCGTTCCAGTTGGTTTGAGTATGATCCGAAATGCTGTGCGAATTTTGCCCAACGTCTATTTCATTGATCCTGTTGTCAATCCTGATAGAAAGCAAATGCTTTCCCGGTTTTATGGAAGCAGGAAGCAGGAAAGTATGAGGTGTGGAGAGGGAATTCGCTGTTCCCACTTCCGTACTATCAATCCATACTTTGCTATACCAGTGGCACCGTTCCAGGTACAGTTCAATGGTTTTTTCCTTCCACGCGGCGGGAATCTCAATCTCTTTCTGGTACCAGGCAGGACCCTTGTAATACGTAACGGGCTGGAGCCAGAAAGGAACCTTTATATTGCCGGGTTGCCGGTAAGGTGCATATTCCTGTGATGTAAACCATGAACTGTCAACAATCTGCCCTGTCCATGGGGTGCTGATGGTAATGGAATCCCCTTTTCTGTTGGTGGCCATTGAACCGGGTAGCGTAACCGAATCGGCCAGCAGTATGGAATACCAGTGCTGTGCTTCTCCGGTATCATCCCGGTCAATCTGAAATCTCCATGTACCCTTCAGACTGATACTGTCGGTTGTATCCTGACGGCAGGATCCGAAAACAAAGCCTGTTACTATGGAAGAAACAATGAGAAAGAATGATAATGGTTTGCGATGAAAGTAATTCATTGTATTCATAGGCAGTATTTTTATCATGCTACGAAATTTTACCTTCAAACTGTTTCAGGCGCGCATAAGTCTTTCTATTTCTTCGAGTGATTTCCCTTTGGTTTCAGGAAGCCTGAAGAAAATCAGAAGGAAACCGGCAATACAAATGGCAGAATAGATCCAGAAAGTGCCGGAAGCCTTCAATAAGCGATGAAGATAGGGAAAGGTGATGACCAGCACAGCACTGGCAATCCAGAGGGTAGTGGTTGCTACTGCCATGGCAGAACCCCTTATTTTATTAGGAAAGATTTCCGAAAGAACTACCCATGTAACGGGAGCCAACGACATGGCATATATGGCAATGGCAACCACTACCGTAATCAGAATAGGAAGTCCTTTTAACCCGAAAAAATAACCGGCCCCCAGCATTATATAAGTAACGGCAAGACCTGCCGAGCCAATCAGCATCAGTTTTTTTCTTCCTGCCGAATCAACCGTGCGGATAGCTACAAAAGTAAAAATCAGATTGATAATGCCGGTTATTACAATATTGAAAAGCATGGAAGTAATGCCGTACCCGGCGGAGGAAAAAACTTCTTCGGCATAATTGAATACTACATTGATGCCGCACCATTGCTGAAAGACGGCAAGGGCAATTCCCAGCAGAACCACGTTTCTCGCTTTCCTGTTAAGCAGGCTGAAAAGACTGAAGCGTTGCTTTTCCTGTGAGAGGGTTTCCGAAATTTCCCGGAAAGCAGCGGAGGCATAATCATTGCTTCCGGTCCGCATAAGAATGAATAGGGCTTTTTCTGTTTTTCCTTCTTTGATGAGCCACCTTGGGCTTTCGGGAACGAAGAAAGCAAGAATAAAGAACAGAAACGCAGGAAACGATTCGGCCCAGAACATCCATCTCCAGCCTGTCTGTCCGTTCCATGAGCTTCGGATAATGATATCAGAGGCTCCTTCCGGCACGGGTTCTGCAATGAGGTAGTTGATAATCTGGGCCGCCAGAATTCCTATCACTATTGCAAGCTGGTTCAGGGAAACAAAGCTTCCTCTGTAAACAGGAGGGGTAATTTCGGCAATATAAACCGGTGAAGCAGCGGAAGCTATTCCAATACCGAACCCGCCAAGGATACGCCAGAGAATAAAAGGTCCAAAATGATCGGCCATGCCCGTTCCTACCCCAGAAACGGTAAAGAGCAATGCGCAAAGAAGAAGGGAAATCTTTCGTCCGTATTGATCGGTTACCCATCCGGAAACTGCGGCGCCAAAAATGCAACCGATCAGGGCAGAACTCATGGCAAGACCCTGCAATCCGGGATTGCCCGTTATGCCGAAAAAACGCTCATAAAAAGGTTTGGCTCCTCCAATAACGACCCAGTCGTAACCAAAAAGCAGTCCGCCCATAGCCGCTACCAGGGCTACGGGTATTATGTATCGCATATTGTATTTTCCCATATTTGCCTGCTATATGAAAGCGATCCGAAATATCCTATTTTATCGCGAATTATCCAATAATAAACCTCAGCAGAAATAATACGGATTAAGCATCAGGAGTGGAAACGAACCAATGCTTTGGGGATTGGTATTTTGCAATGGCATCCGGGTTGAGGCCATTGAAAAGCATTGAAAGCGGCTCCAGGGCGCATTGCACATTTTTTCATGCACAAGAATCTTTCTGGTGCAATGATTGGGTTAATTATGTATCAAATGGTTGGAGCAGAGCACTAAATAAAATCCTTTCCGGGGATGCGGAGATGGAGGTTATGAATCATTACCGGATCAGACCTTATTCAGTTCTTTAACGTTGCGGTATTCGAAACGGAAATCTATTTCGAAGCACTCAACAAAGCGGTTTTTGATCTGATGTTTAAGTGCCTCCGGATCATGGGATATAAAGACAAAGGCTCCTCCGCCTCCTGCGCCGCAGATTTTCCCGCCCAATGCTCCATTGTTCAGCGCGAAATGATACACTTCTTCAATAAAGGCATTGGAGGTTGACTGTGCGAGTTTCTTCTGTGCAGCGAAATTGCGGTTCATGATTTCGGCACAGAGAGCAAAATCTCCTTTTTGAAGGGCCAGGGCAAACTCATAGCCGCAGCGGGCCAGCTCATCAATGGCCGCGGCCCCTTCAGGGGTTTTGAAATTGCGATATACTTCCTCAACGGCAGTCTGCGCATTGCGGGAAACTCCCGTATGAATCAGCAGCAGCTTCTTCTGAAAATCTTCCAGGATGCTGTGAGAAATATCTGAAATAACAGGGCGGGCATAATCGGTACCGAATTCAAAACAATGAAATCCGCCGTAAACGATGGAATATTGGTCCTGCCGTCCGATGGCCCAGTTTAACTCCCGGTTTTCGAGATTAAAAAGGTCTTCAGCAATGACCTGAAGGCTTTTTGATTCGGCATTGTATGTCTTGGCACTGATCATTTCCAGAAGTTTTACCGCAGTGGAAGTGCTCAGTCCGCTGCCTCTCGGATACCCCGAAAAATTGAGTTGCCCACCCTTAAGTTCAATCAGGGGGGAAATGGCCACGTTGGAAACATATCCTTTTTTTCCCTGCATAATAAATGGCACATCAGTCCATCCACCGGAAAAATCGATGCGCAGGGGGGCTTTCCAGGCAAAATTTATTTTATCAATGATACGGGTAGTGGATGTGGGTTCCAGTTCATGCGGCACCTCGCGTTTCACGAACTGCATTTGAATTCCCAGTCGTTCGCAGAGCTTTTTTTTAGGTTCGATAGCAGTATCGTCATCATTGAGTACAAAAACATCGGGGTGCAGAAGTTCGAGTATATGGCGGAAGTCAATTTTTCCCTCTTCAACGGTATCATCGTTCAGAACGGCATAAGAAACTTCTTCAAGGGCCGCAACAAGATGCAGCCTGTTTTGTTCCGGATTGACGGGTCTGCCAGGACCTTTCAGCTGTTCCACCACTTTGTCGCGGCCTATGCCAACCACCAGCAGATCGCCAAATTCGCGGCACTGACTGAAAAATACAGCGTGGCCTGATTGAAGAATATCAAAGCACCCGGTACAGAAGACAATTTTTTTATCCCGGAATTTTTGGCGTATGCCGGGCAGCATTTCTGCTGTAAGTACTTTTGCCCTTATGCGTTCAAACATCCGCAGGAGTGCTTATCCGCATTTTGAAGATCCGCAGCTCTGGCAGATCAGACAGCCTTCCTGGTAAACGAGAGCCTCTGAACCGCATTCACTGCACCTTGTTCCTTTACGGGCTTTGGTTCCGTTAGGAATATACCGTTTCAATGCCCTTTCCACGCCGTTTTTCCATGTGTTGATGGTATCGCTGTCGAGGCTGAGTGAGGCGACCAGATTAACCACATCGGGTATGGGCATTCCGTGCCGCAGAACTCCCGAAATCAGCTTGGCATAGTTCCAGAATTCGGGGTTAAACATATGGGAAAGCCCTCCGATGGTATTTTTATACCCGTATTTGTCGGTATATTGAAAATCATAACGCGACTTTCCGGTTTCATCTTTTACCTTGATAATTTTTCCGTGTGTGATGGAAGGGGGGATGGGGAATTTTTCAATATCTTCAATACCGGTGAAGATTTCGTAAGGCCTGCCGTCTTTGAGTCCGATGAAGGCAATCCACCGTTCGTTGTTGTTGTTAAAGCGTATAATATCGGCTTCGAGTTCGCGCGGGCGTTTAAAGCTCTGAGGGTCAACCTCTGCTGTTTTTTCCTTTTTCTCTTTTGCCGAAAGAAGTACTCCCGAGCGGGATCCTTCCCGGTAAACTGTTATCCCCTTGCAACCGCTCTTCCATCCGGTGATGTACAGTTCATCCACAAGGTCTTCGCTCACGTTTTCGGGCAGGTTGATGGTAACGCTGATGGAATGATCGACCCATTTCTGGATATTTCCCTGCATACGGACCTTGCTTACCCAGTCAACATCAGCTGAGGTGGCTTTGTAATACGGCGATTTTGCTACCAGTTCCTGGATTTTTTCAAGAGGATACTTTTTCACTTCTTCGACGTTATAGCCGTTTACCTGGAGCCATACCTCAAATTTGTGATGAAAAACAAAATATTCTTCCCAGCTGTCGCCTACTTCATCCACAAAGGTAACTTTGGCGGAAGCGTCGTTGGGGTTGACTTTGCGCCTGCGACGGTAAACCGGCAGGAAAACCGGTTCAATGCCGGAGGTAGTCTGGGTCATAAGGCTTGTGGTACCGGTAGGTGCAATGGTAAGCAGAGAAATATTACGGCGTCCGTATTTTACCATGTCGCGGTATAATTGCTCATCTTCCTTTCTGAGCCGGAGGATAAACGGATTGTCTTTTTCAAGTTGCGGGTCGTAGAGAGGGAAAGGCCCTCTTTCCTTTGCCGTTTCAACCGAAGAGCGGTAAGCTTCCAGAGCAACTGTTTTATGTACTTCGGTAGAAAAGTCAATGGCATCATCGCTTCCGTAACGCAAACCCAGGGCGGCGAGCATATCTCCTTCGGCGGTAATCCCGATACCGGTGCGCCGCCCTTCTTCAGCCTTTACCCGGATATTTTCCCAGAGCTTTCGTTCAACCCGTTTAAGTTCCATGTCTTCCGGGTCGTTGGCTATTTTATCAAGGATGGCATCAATCTTTTCGAGTTCCAGATCGATGATATCGTCCATGATTCGCTGGGCATAGTGGACGTGTTTGCGGAATTTGTCGAAATTGAAGCGGGCTTCGGGTGTGAAGGGATTTTCGACATAACTGTAAAGATTGATAGCCAGCAGACGGCAGCTGTCATACGGACAGAGCGGAATTTCGCCACAGGGGTTGGTAGAAACTGTCCTGAAGCCAAATTTGGCATAGCAGTCAGCCACAGATTCCCGGATGATGGTATCCCAGAAAAGTACCCCTGGTTCTGCTGATTTCCAGGCGTTGTGAATAATTTTTTTCCAGAGTGCCCGGGCATCAATTTCTTTTCTGATCATCGGATTAGGGCTGTCAATCGGGAATTGCTGAACATATGGTTTGCCTTCAATGACAGCCTGCATGAATTCATCGTCAATTTTTACCGACACGTTGGCGGCAGTAACTTTCCCCTGCTCCAGCTTTGCATCGATAAATTTTTCGGCATCGGGATGCTTAATGGATATTGTGAGCATAAGGGCTCCGCGGCGCCCGTCCTGAGCAACTTCGCGGGTTGAATTGGAATACCGTTCCATAAAAGGAACCACGCCTGTTGAGGTGAGGGCACTGTTCAGCACAGGAGTACCATAAGGCCTGATGTGGGAAAGATCATGCCCGACACCCCCTCTGCGTTTCATGAGCTGAACCTGTTCCTGATCAATTTTCATTATTCCCCCGTACGAGTCAGCCGGGTGGTCGTGCCCAATAACAAAACAATTTGACAGGGAAGCTATCTGAAAACGATTTCCTATTCCGGCCATCGGACTACCCTGGGGAACAATATACCGGAAATCCCTGAGCAATTCATAAACCTCCTCAACCGGCATCGGATTGGGATACCTTTTTTCAATACGGGCAATCTCCCTGGCAATACGCCAGTGCATATCGTCAGGTGTCAATTCATAGATTTTCCCGAAAGAATCCTTCAGGGCGTATTTATTCACCCATACCGTGGCGGCAAGTTCATCGCCGCGGAAATATTCAATGCTTTTCCGGAGAGCCTCTTCATGCGAATATGTCTTCTGTTCTTCTTTCATCTCAGTTTTTGCTGTTCCTTCGTTCTGCATAGTTTTTTCGTTCTCTTCAGCTCCGTTTTTCTGATTATTGACAATGATCGCGTCCGTTTGCATACATCCGGTTTTTTTAAGGTTTTGGGTATCTGTTATTTTACCTGAATAAAATAGAAAAGGGTTGACTATCGCAAGTTAACACCAGACAAAAAATTTTGCCTAAAAAAACCCTGTGTAAATATTAACAACGCGGCAGAGTTTATCAACCTTACACCCGGAAGCAGCGATATGGTTCATTGTCAACATTTTCTATCCAAACCGGAGTATTGTATCAAAAACACTTTGATATATTCAATGTGCAATACACCATTGTTAATATATGAAATCACCTTTGTGTTATTGTAGTAACAGAAGGCAGGCACTCAGCTATATGCTGAAGAATGGTGCGGGTTGCTCCCGTGTTTTTCCGCACGTATGATGCCGAAGCTTCTGCAAGTTTTTCTCTCAGTGAGGTATTTCTGATGAGCTGGTCCATGTTTTCCTTCAGTTCATCGTAGGAATGAACGGGAATTCCGCATCCAAGTTCTTTCATTTCCTTTGCTTCAAGGGCTTTATGATAGTTAGGGCCGAAAAGTACCGGCCTTCCGTAAACGGCAGCTTCAAGGATGTTGTGGATGCCTTTACCAAACCCTCCTCCGATGTATGCAATGGCTCCATAGCGGTAGAGGGTGCTCAGCAGGCCAATTTTGTCAACAACAAGTACCTGCGCTTTTCTCAGGGCATTTTCATTTTCTTTGCTCCCGGAAAACAGAATATAAGGTACAGTGATTGATTTGCAGAGTTTTGTCAGGTGTGAGGTGTGAATTTCATGGGGAACGATAATCATCTTCAGAGGGAATCCGGTTTCGGCAATATACCGGGTAAGAAGAGCCTCATCGGGTTCCCATGTGCTCCCTGCAACTACTATAAGATGCCCGTCGGCAAACCATCCTGCTTCAGGAAGGGTTTTTTCTTCCGAGGCAATCTGAATTACCCTGTCAAACCGTGTATCCCCGCTTACAGAAACTTGGGCAATACCTATATCACTTAGAAGCCTGGCCGAATTCTCATCCTGGGTGAAAATATGGCTGAATCTGAGCAAAATATTGCGGTACCAGGTTCCGTACCATCGGAAAAAAAGCTGGCCCGGCCTGAAAATGGCAGAGATAAGAAACAGCCTGGTTTTATTCTTATGAGCTGTCTGAAGAAAGTGAAACCAGAATTCGTATTTGACAAAAAGAGCAGCTACCGGTTTTACAGTATCTATCCATCGTTTAGCATTGCGGGGTGTGTCAAGCGGCAGATAGGTGACGCAATCGGCCAGGGGATAATTTTTTCTGATTTCGTAACCTGAAGGGGAATAAAAACTCAGAAGAATAAATACATTATCTCCGGAATAACGCCTGATAGCCTCAATAACAGGCCGGCCCTGTTCGAATTCTCCGAGCGAACTACAATGGACCCAGATAACCGGTTTTTGGTTGTTCTCCAGAGCGCTTTTCAGACGGGGGTACCAGTTTTTTCGTCCTTTCAGCCACAGGGCGGCCTTGTGATTAAACGGAGAAACAACCACTATGCCGGCATAATATAACCACAGAGATATTTGATAAAGGAATTTCACAGAAAAGAATTTTATCGTGCAAAGTTAACCCAAATGGTTGTGATTCTGCCAGTGTTTTTATCCCGGATTGCGCATCAGGAGTTCAAGCGAACCAATGCGCAGTGGTTTGGCTTTCAGTGGTGGAATCCGGGTAAATCCCGCTGAAACGGAGTGAAAGCGGTCCACCAGGGCACATGGCGCATCAAAAAACGCGCAATGTGGGTTCATCATACCGGGTAATGGAATCCTTTGCACCATGTACTGCAGAGGAAGGCAGAAACTATATGGGCAGTAAGATAGTTTTCAACCGTCTGTTGTTCATAATATTGATGCAAGTGCTTCTTCTGCAACCATTGAAATATTTTATTTTTGGGCGTAGGATACTGGTAATTAACATCAGCGCGCATGAAGAAAAAGCAAAAAGATCCTGAATTGCTCCGGAAATACAGACAGTCTGTTTTGTTTAACAAACGTGAAATTGCCGCCATCAACAAATACTGTTCCCGGTATAAGATCAACAACCGATCCCGTTTTATGCGGGAAGCTATAATCAGTGAGGTGCTTCGCCGTTTTGACCGGGATTACCCTTCGCTGTTTGATCAACCGGGGGTGCAGGTTTAAGTGAATCATAGAATCAAAGATCTTTATCATCAAAGCTTGGCACTTTCCCGGTAAAATCAACGTGGTAGTGACCCCAGGGACTGGTAACTGAAAAAATACCCTGGTCAATTAGAACACCGGGGCCTTCTAATACAGGCCAGGATTCTGAAAAATCCATTTTCCTGCCATCGACTTTCAGAACAGGAATTCTTCCAAAACCTTTTCCCGACGGCCACTGTGGTTGCCTGAGAATATCCGGGTCAGGGATAACGGTTTGCATTACCATTCCAAAGCCCCAGTCAGAAGAAGCTTCCATAAAAGTACCATTGCTGCTGTAAGTGAAGGCAAGTTGGATTCCTTTTGAAGTACGATATGTAAAAGAATTGGCCGATATTTTTTTAAAGGAAGCTTGTTTTGATACAGCTTTTACACACGCTTCCGAATTTTCAAATTGCAAGGTATCAGCTACTTCCAAAATAAAGCCACACATTTTGCCGAAACGGGCCGAATTGATCAGTATAGTGCGTATAGAGCCATCTGCCCTGATGGATAGGATTTTTGTGCTATCAGTCAATGGATGTATAATAATCCAGGTATTTCCAAAATCAGCCAGAAAGAAGGAATTCTTTCGGGTAATTCTCACCGAGCCAGGAATTGTAATATAACTTTCGTTTTTGCATAGTACTGTTTGGTTGGCATTAACCGGGTTATGTTCAATTTTAAATGTATCCTGAGGGAATCGCTTTTGAAAATCTCTGGCCCAATATTTTTTCCATGATTCTATAGTATCCTTAATGCGATCGGCGATCTCAGGAGCATTAACAGGTGTAAGCGTTGCCTGGATCAGGACATTTTCATATTGTGCAACCTGTGTAAATGGCTGAAGCATTTTCCCTGCAAAATGATCATAGAATCTGCCATTACCTCCTATTTCGTAAGGTATTAGTGATGAATCATCCCGGATGACAAGTTTCCAGGGAACAATCTGAGCTGTGGAACCGGTCCATCCTCCATAAGCGCTGACTGCACTGCCAAGGGAAAATGTTGGATTCAGGTAAAGGAAATGTTTTACAAAGGATTCAGGACTCAAAAGATATCCGGGTTTGGATCCACGAAAATACAGAGAACAAGCCAGTGAGGTTTTTCTGGCCAGAGGGCGAAGAGCAGAAGGAGGATGGTATACACTGGTTGCGGCATGAACTGATTGAACGTACTGACTTCCTTTAAATCCGAAAGGAGGTTCTCGATCATCCTGAGCAAACCATAACCAGCACAGATAGTTCATCGAATTTGTGTTTGCAGAGTCCGGTCCTGTGCCCCGCATTTCCGGACCTCCTATTGTTCCCCAGCTATAGTGCAGCGCCATATTGGCAGCGTAAAAGTCAAGAACAGCCCTGGCTGCCATTCTTATTTCTGGGTCTTCTGCAAAATCGTAAAGATTGAGCCAACCAATTATATTGTATGTTTCATAAATAGATGAATTCCATTCTCCATTTCCCACATAATAATATTTACGAGCTGTGTATAAAATCCATTCCTTCATCGCATGGAGATATTCAGAGGCTGAAGGGAAAATTTCAGGGTATTTCAATGCAGCCTGTGCAAACAAATATCCGCTTGTACGCGACATGCTGATATGATTTTCTGTTCCTTCTCCTGTAAAAGCATTGTAGCTGTCTTTTCGCTCAAAGACTTTTTTTAGTATCGTTATACGATTCTGATTTATTGCAGGTGCTTCGGGAAACAGAAAAAAAAGCCGCGTCATGCCCACCAGAGTGAAATGGAAGGGACTTCGGTTACATAATTTATTTATCCATGCATTGGCGGAGGAATCCTCCGTACCATATTTTGAAAATCTTGCAATGGCTTTGGGCCAGTAATATTTTTCAGGATCATCAATCGAAAAAGAAGGAGGAACATACTGGTCAGCGACGGCTGTGAGCAGTTTATTTACCCTTTGCTGAAAACACGGGTCAGGCACTTCTGCCGGAAGCATTTCATAAAGCAAAAGTGTGAAAAAAAAAGCCAACAGCAATGTAATCCTTCGTTTCATGCATTATTTCCCTTGTAAAATAAGCTATTTCTTTTTATCCATTAGTCTTGGATCAAGTACTAGTTTATTTATTCCAATATAATTCTGAAAAGGTCCTTTACCTGCTAACAGATCAGCCACTTTTTCGGGGCAGGAAACGGAAAGTTCCAGATTTTCAGGTTGAAAAGATATCTTCAGGTTGTTGATTGTCATTCCTTTTTTTTCCCACCCGAATGCTTTTTGCCAGGCTTCTAAATCAAGTTGCAGTGCAGGTGCCGGATTTCCTATGCGAAGATATCCGGGAGGCATTGAAACAAAAATATTCCCGTCTGAAAAATTGTATTCATTGGCAAACTCAATAGCATATTTCCCACATTGAACAAATATATTGTCGGTCACTTTGTGCCATCGTGTCAATCCTCCACGTGTTCCAACGATTCTTTCCGCATTCAAGTAGTCGGTATAACCGCCGTTTTCTGCATCACATATTAAGTTGTTGCAAAATTCAATACTGTCGCTGCCATCAGTATACAAAGCAGAGCCTCCGGCTCCATATTCTCCGCTGACCCAATACTGGCAGGTGATTTTATGAAAAAAATTCTGATCAACCAGGCAGTGGTTACGGCTCACTTCGATGTAAACAGCTCCGCGTGCTGAAGAAATACCGGTAAATACATTCCGGGTGATCCGACAATTTTTATTCGAAAGATAATCCAACCAGATGCCGGGAGCATAAACAATATTTCTGAATATATTCCTGCGAATCAATGTATTGACTGCTTTATGAAATTTGATTGCTCCGGATTCCCATGCTTGTTCTGCATTTTGCCAACCAATATTTTCAAAAAGATTGTCTTCCACCAGGAGGGAATTGGCTCCAAGGGCCTGGAGTCCGCCAATTCCGCAGTTTCGTATAATATTCCTACGTACAATGTGATATCCTAACCCGGGTTCAAAAGGTGTGTACCACATTTCGTTTCCCAGATCAATTCCCAGTGAATTTGCCCATTCAATAGTGCAGTCTTCTATAATCCAGTGATTTCCTCTCGAAGAAGAAATTATCCCTCTTTGAGGTACCGGGAAACCGTTTCCGCATTGTGAAAATGTGATACCTGATATCCGGATATAACCAAGACCGTATTTTTGAGGAACAAAAAGCTGTTCACGAACAGTAGCCTCAATGGTATAGTCTGAAGGGCTGCTATTTAAAGGGAATCGCACATGAATCCGCATACCATTGTGTTCGACCCAAAAAGCTCCCTGTTCTTTTTCAGCAAGTTCAACAGGTTTAAGAACCTGTTCAAGAGGTTTTCCGTTGAGAAAAAGCATGCCTCTGCGCCTGAAGTGCGGATCCATTCGTACTTTTTGGTACTGCAAATACTCTCTGTCGTGGAGGATGTTGAGCATTCCAAAGGGGTTATATCCATCAAATTCTGTTCCATCAAAAGAATATTCCCAGATAATGACTGGTTGATTTACTGAATCCTCAGTATAGGCTTCATGTTTTGTGAATATCCAGTGTTTGGAAACGGAAAAATGTTCCGGGTTTAATTCAACAGAACCTTTGATAATAACATCTTCGCCCGGGAATGCTTCATAGCTGATCATTTTATCAGGCCCTTCACCTCCCTGAGCAGGTCTAATTACTTCCCGGTAAATACCACCTCGGATAAGAACCCGCTCACCTGGTTTCAAAATCTTCGCTGCAGCAGAAATTGTTCGAAATGGATGGCTTGCTGATCCGGAATTGGTATCATTTGCAACCGGATTATTCTTATCAACATAATAAGTTCGTCTGTAACTTGTTTTTTCTGACCAGAAATGAAAGGGTTTCCCATCAGCAAGTGTTTCATCGGAATTCTTAATGTAATGATTCCTGACACCGGAGGACTGCCCATATGATTCCGGAAAAATGAACAGAAGAAGCAAGACTATTTGCTTGCACTTCCATCTCCTGGATGTAATACCTGTTATTATTTTCATTCTAAATTGTGTAAATAAGAAAAATTATTAATGCGGCAATTGCAAAAATGAAAATAAATTCTACCCAGGATACTTTAAATATTTCTCTATTCAATCGCATGCAGTAAAATTTTGCCAAAAGTAGTCTTTGAAACACGAGGCAAAGTGGATAAATATCCCTGATTTTGGTGATAAAAATCCCATTATATTGTATCATTATCCCATATAGTGCATTTATGTCGAGATGAATGAGGGCATTGTAAGCCGGACAGCTCGGCAAGCGCCCGGCAAAGTCCATTTACTACAAAATTGAAGAAAAACTTTTTTAATGCGCAATGTGGTTTTACTGTTTTTCTTGATTGGCAGCGTATTGAGATGGGGTGCAATGAAAATATTTATGAAAACACTTACTGAAATATTGAGGATCATTAAAGCCTACTTCATATGCCACTTCTGCCACTGAATAAGTATTCATAGAGAGAAGCTGAGCTGCTCTTTTCAGTCGTATAATCCGAATAAATTCATTAACCGATTGCCCGGTAACAGCTTCAAGACGCCGGTAAAGCACAGAGCGGCTCATTCCCATTTCCTTAACAAACGTGCGCACATCAAAGGAAGAATCTGAAATGTATTTTTCAACAATATCCATAGCTTTTTTAAGAAAAACCTCATCAGGATGTTCAACGGCAAGCTCGGAGGGTTGCATCAGAAGTTCCTTGCGAAATTTATTCCACAACTTTTTGCGTGCGTTAAGAATGTTTGATATCCGTATTTCAAGGAGAGAAATGCTGAACGGTTTGGAAATATAATCATCGGCACCAGAAAGGAAACCTTCCATGCGCGTTTCCTCGGCTGAACGGGCTGTAAGCATAATAATAGGAATGTGTTCTGTATTTGGATGTTCTTTGAGTTTACGGCAAAGAGCAATCCCGTCCGTTCCCGGCATAACTATATCGCTGATAATTAAATCAGGTAATTGATGCAGCGCCAGTGTAAAGCCCTGATCTCCGTCTTCTGCTTCAATAAAACGGTATTTTTTACCAAGGCCTTTTCTTATAAAATCGCGCAATTCAGAATTATCATCAACAAGAAGTATGATTGGTTTTTCGATGGTTTGATCATTATCAGAAAAATCCATTTCATGATTTGATTCATCTGATTGTAAGAGATTTACTGTTTCGATGGGTGCATGCGAAGGAGCCTTTTCAGCAGAGTCAACAATTTGATCATTACTGTATACTTCTTTATCGGCGGGGAGGAGAACGGTAAAACAGCTTCCTTTTCCGGGCTCACTGGAAACAAAAATAATTCCTTTGTGAAACTCAACCAGATCGCGGGTAAGAGCAAGCCCAATGCCGCTTCCTTCTATTTTGTGAGGATTTCCCGGCTTATCTCTTCGGCTGATCTGATAAAAACGGTCAAAAATTTTATCCAGTTGATCGGCCGGAATACCTATTCCGGTATCGCAGACATCAATACGAACATGTTGGTTCCTTAAAGAAGAAATACCGGAAAATTCTTCCGGCAAAGAGGAACTACAAGATATATGAACTGCAACCGATCCTCCATCGGGAGTAAATTTAAATGCATTTGACAACAGATTATAAAATATTTTTTCGAGTGCTTCGCGGTCGAACCATAACGGGAGGCATGGCGGGTCTGCTTCAACTGAAAAGTCCATATGGTGCATGGAAACAAATTCCTGGAATGCTCCTCCAATTTCTTTTAAAAAAGAGACCAGATCATCTTGAGAGACTTTCAACCGCAGGTTACCTGTTTCTATTTTTCTGAATTCAACAAGTTGATTGATAAGTCGCAATAACCTTGAAGCATTACGGTATATAACTTTTAGCTGATTCTTCACTGAATCTTCAAGTGTTTCAGAGTGCAATATTTTCTCAAGAGGGCCAAGAATTAATGTAAGCGGAGAACGGAATTCGTGAGAAATATTGGTGAAAAACTTTAATTTCATCTGGTTAATTTCTTCCATTTTTTGCTTTTCAATTTCTTTCAGAAGCAATTCATGTTTCATTCGTTGCCTGGAGATGAGATAACTTCGGAAAGCAAGGAGGAGCAAAACAATGATGCATAGATAGGCAAGATAAGCCCAAAAAGTTTTCCACCAGGGAGGCAGAATGACTACCTGTATGGAGGCGGCTGAAGGATTCCACACACCATCATTATTGGACCCTTTAACCCTGAAATAATAAGTTCCCGGGTCAAGGTTGGTATAAGTGGCGGTACGGTTGTTTGATGGAACACTCCAGTTGTCAAAGCCTTCCATTGTGTAGGAGTACAAATTTTTTTCCGAGGAAGTATAGTTGAGCGCAGTAAATTCAAATGAAAATGCCGATTTATAAGGTAGAACAATTTTACGGGCATATAAGATATTTTCTTCAAGCGGGAAATCGCGAGAACCAGGTCGGAGAGGCCGGTTCAGTACTCTCAGGTCAGTTATATAGACCGGAGGAATGAATGAATTAAGTCGGATACTATCAGGATGAAAAAAATTCAGACCATTTACGCCACCAAACCAGATAAAGCCTTTGCTGTCAATCATCGAAGCTCCGTAAGAAAACTGATTGCTTTGCAAACCGTCAGTTACATCAAAATTTCTGGTTTCTTTGGTTTTGGGATTGAATCTGCAAATGCCATGATTGGTGCTTAACCAAAGCATGCCATGATGATCAATAACAATCTGGTGAACCGCATCATTGGGTAACCCATCGCGCATGGTAAAATAAATCAGCGCATCATTCGATGGCCGGTATTGAATCAATCCTGCGCCTTCGCTTCCGAACCAGATATTACCTTCGTTATCTTCAACAATGGCACGTATATCATAACCAAAAAGAAGCTCATCCTTTTTATTTTTAAAGGGAAGGGTTTTATAAGTCAGGGTCAGCGGGTCAAGTAAGGAAATGCCTGTTCCCCCTATCCAGATCATCCCTTTACTGTCTTCACAAAGGGCTGTCACTCTATTGGATTTGATATGCTTAAAAGTTTCATTTTGACGATCCATCAATTCAAGGCCTCCTAAAGTACCTACCCACAGGTTTCCCCGCTTATCTTCCAACAGACACCACACATTGTTATTGATGAGAGAAAGTGTGTCACCCGGAATATTTTTATATGATTTAAACCGGTCTTTCCCGAGATAGCGGTTCAGCCCGCCTGCATAAGTTCCCGCCCAGATGACACCTGAACGATCCCTGTATAAAGTTGTTACCGAGTTGCTTCCCAGTGAACCTGCGGCACCCGTTTGGGCCTTAATGGTTTTAAAAATTTCCTCCCGGGAATTATAAATATTGATTCCTCCTCCATCTGTTCCTATCCATATTTCATCAGGCTTGTTCTCACAAAATGCCAAAACCGATTTATGTGAAAGACTGTTGGGATTAAAGGGAATCTGTGTCAGATGGTTGAATTGTTTCTTGAACGGATCCAGGATATTGACTCCACCGGCGAAAGTTCCAATCCATAATATATTTTGGGCATCAGCATACAGATCATAAACGGCATTGCTTGAAAGGGACCCGGGAATTGCCGGGTCGCGAAAGATATGGCTAAAGGTGTTTTTTTCAGGGTTATAAATAGTAATTCCTGCTCCGTCGGTAGCAAACCAGACTTTTCCATGCGGGTCAACAAAAACATCCTGAATAATATTGCTTCCTAAGGAAGCTTTTTCGGGGTCATGACCATACCATGTGAATGTGAGGGAGGTGAGGTCAAAATAATAAGCGCCATCTCCTTCTGTGCTTATCCATAAATTTCCTTTTTTATCAAGGCGGAATTTTTTTCCTGTAATCAGATTTTGATTTGCATTTCGCAAGGGAAATTGAAAAAACCGAAAAGTACGGTTTTCAAAATCAATTAAACTGATACCAGGCTTTTCATTACCTACCCAGATGTGTCCTTCCGGATCTTCTATAATGGCTGATACTCTGCTATTGTTGAGTGGATAATGAATAAATGCATCCTTTGCGGGATCATACAAATCAAGCCCCCCGCCAAAAGTGCCAATCCAGAGCCTTCCCTTGCTGTCGGTATAAATGGTTCTGATGAAATTGCTGGCAACTGAAGTGTTTTCATCTGGCGAATAGAAGTAACGTTTGAATTTTGCTGTACGGGGGTTGTAACGATTAAGACCTACCTGAGTGCCTATCCATAGAAAGCCCGAAGAATCTTCGCAGACACAATAGACTTTGTTATTACTGATTGAAGAAGTGTCGTCCATGCGATGACGGAAAACAGTGAAATTATATCCGTCATATTTGTTCAAACCATCACTGGTGGCAAACCAGAGAAACCCTTTGGAGTCCTGAAAAATATCATAAACAGTGTTGTGGGAAAGGCCCTGATCAATGGTTAAATGGTTAAATTGATACAACGACTTCTGTGCCGGTGATTTCAGACCTGGGAAAAATAAGGAAAGTGCGACGATAAAATGCAATAAGTGGATTTTGGGAACCATACCGCATAATTTTCGATAAAGATACAGCAAACAGTTTTCTATTAAAAAAAGAGGGAGGCCAATGGCCACCCTCTTTCATTTACGCAAATGCTCCGGTTCACTTTTTCATGAAGTACTTCACCATGCGTGTGTTGTTCATGCGAATTTCCATAAAATATGTGCCACTTTCGTATGAAGCCACATCCAATGCATAATT
>Ga0272448_1000828_pt1 | contig 44590 bp, 39 predicted proteins | sample YNPCB0191_FD_202220 | JGI IMG/M metagenome (GOLD analysis project Ga0272448, IMG submission 202220) | Hot spring sediment microbial communities from Yellowstone National Park, WY, United States - YNP-CB-019-1 | ecosystem: Environmental > Aquatic > Thermal springs > Hot (42-90C) > Sediment... | reverse complement strand
GAAGAACCCCGTCGCCGAGGCGGTCATAAGCCAACTGCGCGGCTTCGGCGTGGATACTTCCAAGATCGTACGCGCGCCCGGACGCATGGGGGTTTACTACGTGGAGAGCGGCGCCAATCAGCGGCCTTCCAAAGTGGTCTACGACCGCGACTACAGCGCCATAGCCCTTGCCAGGCCCGGCTCGATCAACTGGGATGAAGCGCTGGAAGGCGCCGGCTGGTTCCACATCACCGGGATCACACCCGCCATCAGCCAGGGCGCGGCAGATCTGGCGCTGGAAAGCGTGGTCAAAGCCCGCCAGAAGGGCCTGACGGTCTCCTGCGACCTGAATTTCCGAAAGAACCTCTGGAAGTACGGCAAATCCGCACCGGAAGTGATGCGCGAGCTGTTCCGGCATGCAGACGTGGGCATCGCCAACGAAGAAGACGTTCAGATGTCGCTGGGCATCCCTGCGGAAGTGGACGTGGGCTCGGGAAAGCTCGACGTTTCGCAATACCAGCGCCTGACCGAGCGAGTGATGACCGAGTTCACGAATCTGAAAGTGATGGCCGTCACGTTGCGCGAGTCCTACAGCGCATCGCACAACGGTTGGTCGGCCTGCCTTAACGACGGTCGCCAGTTTCTGACCAGCCGGCGCTACGACATCACGCACATAGTGGACCGCGTGGGCGCAGGAGACTGTTTCGCCGCGGGCCTGATCTACGGGCTGCTGAGCCTGGCCGGGCCCCAGGAAGCCCTGGAGTTCGCGGTGGCGGCTTCCTGCCTGAAGCACTCGATCGCCGGCGACTTCAGCCGCACCAGCGTCGAAGAAGTGCAGGCTTTGCTGAAGGGCGGCGGATCCGGGCGCGTGCAGCGCTGAGCAACCTCCCCCGTGCGTCCGGCGGCATTGCTCATAAAGGCGGGGTTTGCTATGTTATGAAACCGGCACGGTGTTGATGGTTGCACGCTCGCAGTGGCCCGGCGTCTCGCGGCGCAAGATCGCCGTCAGCCTTACTCTGGTCTGTGTCCTGATCTTTATCAGCGGGTTTATCTACAGCCCGTGGCACCGGCATAACCCAGCCTCGCGCCAAGCCTGCCTGTTTTGGCCTGTGGAAGCCTGCTCCACGCTGGAGGCGGGCCCATCCATCCAGCTCCAGCCGCCCCTCACGGTCGGCTGGTTCACCGCCGTATGGACGGCAGCCTTACCGCTGATCCGTCCTTCCCGCCCAAGATTCGGGCGCGCCCCTCCAGCCTGAGATCCCTGCCAGCCGTTAACAAGAGGCAGCAGGCGGGCTGCGGCTTGTCAACTCCCATCTCGCCGCGGCCCGCCGGAAATGGGGGCAGTGATGCAGAAACAACTGCGCTGTTTGTTGGTTTGTACTCTGCTGTGGGCGCCCGGCCGGGAAGCCGCAAGAGCGGCCGAGGCGATCACCTTGGAACAGGCCGTCGGCGAAGCGCTTCAGAAGAACTTGGCCTTGCTGGCGGAGCGGGCCAACATCGCCATAGCCGAGGCGCGCCTGATCACCGCTCGCCTGCGGCCCAACCCGGTCTTCAGCGCCGGCGGCGATCACCTGGACCTTCTGGGTACAGGCTTCAACGAATTCAACGCCGCAGGCCCCGCCGAGTTCAGCCTGCGTACCGATTTCATCCACGAGCGGGGAGGCAAACGGCGTAGCCGCGTTGAGGTCGCCCAAACCTCCCTCTCAGTGGCGGAGCTGGAGTTTCTCAACGCCGTGCGCTGCCTGAGGCTCGAGGTGCAGAGCGCCTTCGTGGACGCCCTGCTGGCGAGGGAGAACCTGGCTCTGGCCCGGCAAAACCTGGAGTCATTCAACCGAATCGTGGACATCAACACGGTTCGCCTGAAGGCGGGTGATCTGGCGGAGGTCGAGCTGATCCGCTCGCGGCTGGCCGCGCTCCAACAAGCCAACGCCGTGCGCCGGGCTGAGATCGCTCTGCACAGCGCCCTCATCAAACTCCAAAGCTTGATGGGACGCACGCGGTTTACGGCGGAGATCCAGGTGGCGGGCGAACTGCGCCGCGACGGTGCAGTGCCGGATTTGGAGGCGCTCCGCCAGACGGCCTTGGAAAACAGACCCGACCTCCGGGCTCTGCGCCGGGATGCTGAACGCGCTGCGGCCGCGCTCCGCCTTGAGCTGGCGCGGGGCAAAGTGGACTTCACTTACGGGACCGAGTACCGGCGCCAGCAGGGGCTGGCGGGGACCGGCAACATGCTGGGGTTCTTCTTCAGCGCGCCTTTGCCGGTCTTCGACCGCAATCAGGGCGAGATCGAGCGCGCGCGCCAGGAGCAGCGCCAGACGGAATTGCGCATCCGGGCTCTGGAAGCCTCGATCGCCGCCGAGCTGGAGAACGCTTATCAACAGTTCGCAGCCTCGCGAAGTTTGCTCGAGCGGATTGAGACTCGCATGCTCACGCAAGCCCGCGAGGTGCGCGAAATCATCGAGTACTCTTACCGGCGCGGCGAGGCCAGCCTGCTGGAGTTGCTGGACGCCCAGCGCGCCTTCAACGACACCATGCAGGCTTACAACGAAGCCCGCGCCGAGTACGCCCGCAACCTGTACCTGCTAGAGGCCCTCGCCGGCAAGGAGATCGCACGATGAGAGAACGGATCTGGCTGCTGGCCGCAATGCTTGCTCTGGGCTGTAACGCCCCCCGTCCCCAGAGGCCGGCGGCCAACGAGGCCCGCCCCCAGGCCTCCGGTGTTGTCTTGTTGCCCCCGGATTCACCCAAACTCAGGCAGCTTCGCACCGAGACCGTGGTGCTCAAAGAATTTCCCGTGGCGGAAGTGGTGGCGCCCGGCAAGGTGGAGCTGAATCCTAACCGCATCTCGCGCGTGTTGCCGCCGATGCCCGGTCGTGTCCGTCAGGTGCTCGTGCGGCTTGGGGACGCGGTCCGGGAAGGACAACCGCTGCTCACCTTAGAAAGCCGCGAGGTGGGCGACGCCCTGTCGGCTTATTTGGGAGCCCAGGCACAGTTGCAGCAGGTGCGCGCCGTTGAAGCCCGGGCGGAGAAGGATCTCGCCCGGGTGCGTGATCTTTACGAGCACCGCGCCACGGCGCTCAAGGAGGTGATCGCCGCTGAGTCCGAATTGGCTCAAGCACGCGCGGCCGTCCAGCAGGCGCAGGCCGCCGCCGAGGAGGCGCGCCACCGGCTGGACCTGCTAGGTGTGGACCCGGCGCACCATACGCATGAGGTCGTCGTGCGCGCGCCGATTTCCGGCAAGGTGCTGGAGATCTCGGTGGCTCCCGGCGAGTACCGTAACGACACCAACGCCGCCTTGATGACGGTGGCCGACTTGAGCACCGTCTGGGTCAGCTCGCAGGTGCCGGAAAGCTCGATCCGCCTGATTCATTTGGACGAGCGCGTTGAAATCGAGCTGGCGGCCTTCCCCGGCGAGATATTCCAAGGGCGCGTGCGCCGCATCGCCGACTTGGTGGATCCGCAAACGCGCACCGTGAAAGTGCAGGCCGAGCTGGAGAACCGCCAGGGCCGGCTGCGCCCGGAAATGTTCGGTTCGATCCGGCATACGCACGGCTACCGGCTGCTGCCCGCCGTCCCTTCCAGCGCCCTGGTGCGGGCCGACAGCGAGACCTGGGTTTTTCTGGAACGGGCCCAGGGCCGGTTCGAGCGCGTGCGAGTGGAGTGCGGCGACGCCCGGGGCGATTGGGCGCCGGTGCTGGCGGGCCTGAAGGCGGGCGATCGCGTGGTCAGCCAGGGCGCCGTCCTGCTGGCCGGTTCCTGAGGAGGCGGCATGATAGCGGCCTTGCTCCGCCTGGCTCTGAGCCACCGCCTGCTCACGGTTCTCTGCTGCCTCACAGCAGGCGGTTTGGGCTTCTGGGCCTTCACCGAGCTCAAGGTGGAAGCCTACCCGGACCTCTCCGACTTGCAGGTGACCGTGATCACCCAGTATCCCGGGCACGCGCCCGAGGAGGTCGAGCAGCAGGTCACGATTCCTATCGAACGGGCCCTAAGCGCGGTTCCTGGTGTGATCGGCCGGCGCTCCCGGACGATTTTCGGTCTTTCCGTGGTGGATCTGACCTTCGCCTACGACGTGGAACAGCACCAAGCACGCCAGACGGTGCTCGAGCGCCTGCGCGATGCGGCGCTGCCGGAAGGAATCGAGCCCGGCCTGGCGCCGCCGACTACGCCGGCCGGCGAGCTGTATCGCTACCTGGTGGAGGGCGAAGGCCTGGATGAGATCCGGCTGCGCGAGATCCAGGACTGGGTGATCGCCCCGCGCATGCTGCAAGTGCCTGGGGTGGGCGACGCTTTTGCCTTCGGCGGACTGGTCAAGCAGTACGAGATCGCCGTGGACCCCATGGCGCTTTACAAGTACAACCTCTCGATCCGGCGGATCGCCGATGCGGTGGCGGCCAACAACCAGAATGCGGGCGGTTCGCTGATTCCTAGCGGCGAGCAGGCGCTGGTGGTGCGGGGGATCGGAAGACTGCGCACACCCGCGGATCTGGAGAATGTTGTCGTCAGCAGCGCGAACGGCGCCCCGGTCTTCGTGCGGGACGTGGGCAGGGTGCGGGTCAGTCACGCGGTGCCTACCGGGATCTTCGGGCTGGATAGCCGCAGCGGACTGGTCGAGGGGATCGTCGCGATGCGGCGGGGCGAAAATGCCGGCGAAGTCTTGCGCGGCATCCGCCAGGCGGTTGAAGAACTGAACTCGGGCGGGCTGCCGGCCGGGGTGCGCATCAGGCCGATCTACGACCGCACGGAGCTGGTCAATAACACGCTGCGCACGGTGTCGCGAACGCTGACAGAAGGGTTGATCATTGTCTTTCTGGTGATGATGTTTTTCCTGGGCAGCTTTCGGGCCGCCTTGCTCACCGCTCTGGTCATTCCGCTTTCGCTGGCCTTCGCCTTTGGGGCGATGTATCTGTGCGGCATAACCGCCAGTCTGTTGAGCTTGGGCGCTATTGATTTCGGCATCATCGTGGACGGCACCTTGGTGATGGTCGAGTGCATGCTGCGACGCCTGGCACACCAGGGCCGTCGCATAAGGCCCGAGGAGAGCTACGGGATCCTGCGCGAAGCGGCGCTCGAAATCCAGCGCCCCATCGTGTTCTCCTTGCTCATCCTGATCACCGCTTACATTCCTTTGTTCACGCTGCAACGTGTGGAGCGCCGGCTGTTCATGCCCATGGCGTTCACGATCGCGTCCGCTCTGGTGGGTTCGCTCTTGTTGACGGTAACGCTGGTGCCCGCGCTGGCCACCTGGCTGTTTAGCGATCATCGTTCGCGACGCAACCCAGTGTTGTTAGGACTGATTCGGACCTACGAGGTGGTGCTGCGCTGGTTAGTGGAGCGCGCCGGCAAGGCGGCAATCGCCAGCGTCCTTATTGTCGCCGGCGGGGTGGCAGTGGCGAGCCGCCTGGGCACGGAGTTTCTGCCTCACCTGGATGAGGGAGTCATCTGGGTGCGCATGATCCTGCCCCCGGGCGTTTCCCTGGAGAAATCGGCCCAAGTGGCGGACCGCCTGCGCGAGCTGGCGCGGCAGTCGCCCGAGGTCACCTTGGTGACCTCGCAGACCGGCCGCCAGACCTCCAACACCGAGCCCTTCGGCCCCAACCGCACCGAATCGCTGATCGCCTTGAAGCCGTACGCCCAGTGGCCGCCGGGCAAGCGCAAGGGGCACCTGGTCGAGGAGCTCGCCGCGCGCTTCCGCTCGAACATCCCAGGCGCCCGGTTCAACTTCACCCAACCCATCATTGACATGGTTATGGAGGCGGTCACCGGTTCTTCGGCCGATTTGGCGGTGCTGCTGAGCGGGCCGGATCTGACGGTGCTGCGCGCCGCAGCCGGGCAAACCCTGGAGGTCCTGCAAGGCATACGGGGCGCCGCCGACACCGCCATCGAGCAGGAGGCGGACCAGCCGCAGTTGCGCATCCGCATCAACCGGACCGAGGCCGCCCGCTACGGCATCAACGCCGCCGATTTGCAGGAGGTCATCGAATTGGCTATCGGCGGGCGGCCGGTGAGCGTGATGTTCGAAGGCGACCGCCGCTTCGACATCGTGGTGCGCTACAGGCCCGAGGCGCGTAGCACGCTGGCTGAGATCGGCAATATCCTGGTGCCCACCTCTGACGGCGCTCGCGTACCGCTTTCGCGCCTAGCCGAAATCGGGGTGGCTAACGGCGCCTCGATCATCGCCCGGCGCGAGAACCAGCGGCTGATCAGCGTGCGGACCAACATCCGCGGGCGCGACCAGGGCAGTTTTGTGGCCGAAGCGCAGCGCAAGTTCCGCGAGAAAGTCAAGCTGCCGCCGGGCTACAAGGTCGAGTGGGGCGGCCAGTTCGAGAACCTGGCCCGAGCCCGGCGCCGCCTGGCATGGATCTTGCCGGTGACCGTCGTGATCATTTTCGGGCTGCTTTACTGGACCTTCGCTTCGGTGGGCGACGCCGCCATGGTGCTCATGATGGTGCCTTTTTCGATGGTCGGCGGCGTACTCGCTCTGAAGCTGCGGGGGATTCCCTTCAGCGTTTCGGCGGCCGTAGGCTTTGTATCATTGTTTGGCGTCGCGGTAATGGCGGGTGTGCTGTACCTGGCGGAGATCAACCGGCTGCGACGCACTTACGACCGGCCGCTCAAGGAGGCCGTTCTGGTGGGCGCGTGCGTGCAACTGCGACCGTTACTGATCTTGATTACGGCCGCCATGCTGGGCATCTGCCCGGCGGCGTTCGCCACCGGCATAGGCTCGGACGTGCAACGCCCCCTGGCCACGGTGGTCTTCGGCGGACTGATTTCAACGCTAGTACTGACCCTGCTGGCGCTGCCCGCCCTCTATTACTTGGCGCGGCGTGGCGGCCGGCGACTCTGACCTCGCAAGCTCGGCCGCCAGCCGCGGCAATTGATATGCTATGGGCCATTATGCGCCTCGGGTCTGTTCTGCTGATCGCCGGATGCCTGGTGATGCTCAGCGCCCAGGAGCGTAAGACGGACCCCACTTGGCTGCGCCGTCACCTGCCCGACATCCAACCCCGGCCGTCTGAATTCACCACCGAAAGCTGCCGCTACAAGCCGGTCTTCGGCGCCGGCGACGCACAGGCTCGCATTTGCCGCTCGGTCTCAAGATTCGGGGAGCTTACGGTGGAGGCGGGCGGTTCCAGCGCGCCGGTCAGCTTTGCCGGCGAAGAGCACGCCTGGGTCCTGCTGGAAGGCGCGGGCATGCTGCATTACGGCGCCCTGGAACAGCCGGTGAGAAAGCATGATTTTTTCTATATCCCGCCCGGGGTGCGCCACTGGTTCACGAGCGATTCCGGCGGGCGGTCTCGCGCGATCGTAATGGGATTTCGCATCCCGGCGCAAGTCCAGCCGCCGCCCCTGGAGACGCTGCTGATCGCCAACATGGATGAAGTTCCAAAGCAGGTGGTGGGAGGCCATCCGCCCTCCACCCTTTACCAGCTCCTGATGGGCGACCGGCAGAGCCGGCGCGACCGCCTGGCTGCGGGCATCACTCTCACCAGTCTCTTCACGATGGAATTCGCCCCCGGCGGCACCAACATTCCGCATCACCACGAACGCGAGGAGGAGATCTACCTCCTGCTGGAGGGCCGGGGCGAGATGGTCGCCGGCGGAGGCCTGGACGGCATCGAGGGCCGGCATGCGGCGCGCGCCGGCGACGCTTACTTTTTCCGGCTGAACTGCACGGTGGGTTTCTACGCCGGGAATCGGGAGGGCGAACCCAAGTCGCGGATTCTGGCGGTGCGCTCGCGGTTCCCGTTTCCGCAACCCTGAGCAAGGAGGAAACCAATATGGCTTCCATGAATCGTCGTCAACTGCTACGGCAGAGCGCCGGGGCGGGGCTCGCCGCCACTGCGGCCGCCGAAGAGCAAGCCGGCCCGGGCGCCGCCAAGCCCGGCGGCTTCAACCCCTACTCGGCGCCCAGCCAATTGAAGATCACCGACATGCGGGCTTGCACCATCGCCGCCAACTACGATTACCCGATCATCCGCCTTGACACCAACCAGGGAGTCTACGGCTACGGCGAGGTGCGCGACGCGGGCGTCAAAGGAATCGCCTTGATCCTGAAGGCGCACCTGCTGGGCAAGAATCCCCTGCGCATCGAGGAGATCCTGCGCTCGATTCGCCAGTTCGCCAATCACGGGCGGATGGGCGGAGGCTACAGCGCGGTGGATATGGCCCTGCACGACATCGCCGGTAAGGTCTACGGCGTGCCGGCCTGGCGGCTGATCGGCGACAAGGTGCGGGACCGCATCCGCATTTACTGCGACACTACCGGCCACAAGGATCCGAAGGTTTACGGTGAGCGGATGGCGAAGCGCAAGAAGCTGGGCTTCACTTTTTTCAAGATGGATCTTTACACCAGCCTGGTGGCGGACCGTCCCGGCGCGGTGACCGATCGCGGCATCGCCACCGACAAGGGACTCCAGTACCTGTGCGAGTACATCCAGGCGGTGCGCGACGCCATCGGCTGGGACGTCCCGCTGGCCGCGGATCATTTCGGACCGCTGAACGTCAAGGACGCCATCCGCTACGCGCGCGCCTTTGAACCGTATCAGTTGGCCTGGGCCGAGGACCTGATCCCCTGGCGGAACTGGCGCGGGTTGCGACAGATCCGGCAGGCCACCACCACTCCCGTCCTCACCGGCGAAGACATCTTCGGCCTGGAGGAAGGGTTCCGCGACCTGATTGATAACCAAGCCGTGGATATCATTCACCCGGATCCGGAAACTTCCGGCGCTTTGCGCGAAACCAAGCGGATCGCCGACCACGCCGACCTGCACGGCATCCCCACGGCGCTGCATTTCGCGGGCTCGCCGGTAGGCTGCATGGCCAGCGTCCACCTGGCCGCCACCATTCGTAACTTCGTAGCTATGGAGAATCACGCGGTGGACATGCCCTGGTGGGGCGATCTGGTGACCGGTCCGGCCAAGCCGATCATCCAGAACGGCTACATCCCGGTACCCGATACGCCCGGCCTGGGCGTCGAGCTCAACGAGGAAGTGGTGAAGAAATACCTGCGCTATCCGGGTTACTTCGAACCTACCCCGATGTTCGACGATTTCATAGTCTCGGGCTTCCGCCGGGTGGGTCCGTGGTGGCACTACGACGAAGACGGCAACTACGTCTATAAGATCACTTACTAGGCGGATAGGCTGAAAGTTTACTCTCCGCCCCCCGCACGCCGGACCCGCGTGGCGCCGCAGTACTCGGTGCAATGGTGCTCAGGGAACATCTCCCGGAAAGACTCCAGCAGATAGTCGTTGGCCTCGGCGACCGTCGCAAAGCGCCGCAGACCCTCTAGTTGCCTGCCGGCGAAAGCGGCCTCCCAATCGCCCTGCGCACTCTGTCGGACCAGCAAGCGGATGGGACCTTGGGGGGTATCGTGCGTGAAATCCAAGGGCAGCTCGCGCAGGCGTCGGGCGGCGAGGCGGGCAGCCTGAATGAAATCGTCGGTTTCCGCCAAGCGTTGGCGACAAAGCTCGCAAACCAGCAGGTGTTCCTCCACCGGGGCGAGCAAACTGCTGTGCAGCCTGCCCAAGGCGTACTCCTCCAGCCAGTTTTCCGGCAGGTGCAAAGCCGCGGATGTCCCCACGATCAGCATTTCAGCGCCATTGTGAGCCGCCGCAGGCGTACGGCTGACACAGGGGCCGTGCGCGCCTCGGCCTCCGGCTCGGCCCGCAACCTCACTCAAGTTCCATCGGCGGAACGCAGAATCAATTTAGACCTGATCGGAGAGCGTGCCGGCTCGGGCTTGCCCGCCGGGCCGGCTCCCGGACCGTTCGCCGACTGGCTCCCTGCCATTCTACCCCTCGCCGGCGCAGACTCGCCGCCATCGCCAGGCGCCGCGCGGTTGCGCCGCATCCCGGCCATTTGCTAGCTTAAGTGTCTTGCCCGTCCGGCTGCCGGCCCGCGCCGGCGCTTCATCAATAGGGAGACCGCAAACGCCGTGAGGATTGTTGTCCTTGCCAAACAGGTGCCTGACACCAAGAACGTCACCGGTGAGGTGATGAAGCCGGACGGCACCCTGAACCGCGCGGCCCTGGCGGCGATCTTCAACCCTGAGGACCTGAACGCGCTGGAAATGGCGCTCGAACTGAAGGACCGCTATGGCGCGGAAGTAATCGTGATCACCATGGGGCCGCCGCGGGCGGCCGAGATCCTTCGCGACGCCCTCTGCCGCGGCGCGGACCGCGTAATCCTATTGAGCGACCGGCGCTTCGCCGGGGCCGACACCCTGGCCACCTCCTACACAGTGGCCCAAGCCATCACCACCCACCTGATGCCTTTCGATCTGGTGGTTTGCGGCCGGCAGGCTATTGACGGCGACACCGCCCAGGTGCCGCCGCAAGTGGCTGAGAAACTGGGCATCCCGCAGGTCACCTACGTGGTCGAAGCGCTGGAGCTCAAGGACGGTCGCTTGCGGTTGCGCCGCGATCTGGGCCGGCGCGAAGAGGTGGTGGAAGCCGAGTTGCCCCTGCTCATCACCGTCCCGCGCACCGCCAACCGTCCGCGCTGGCCCAACGCTCGCCGCTTACTCAAGTACCGGCACGCGCGCTGCGGATTCGAGCTGGAAGCCGAGGCCCGGCGGCAACGCCGCGACGTCAGTGAGCTGCTGGCGGAGCTTCAAAGGCGCGGTCTTTACATCGAAACCTGGGGTGCGGCGGAGATCAAGGCCGACTTGGAAAGGATAGGCCTGGGCGGTTCGCCCACGAAGGTGAAAAAGGTGGACAGTGTGGTTCTCAAAGGCCGCAGCCTGCGGTTCTTTTCGCCCGACGACGCGGGCATCAAGGAGCTGGTGGGCGAGCTGATCGAAGAAAGAACGTTCGGGTAATCCCGAAAGGTGATGCAAGCGCATGGCTGAGCACGGAGAAGTCTGGATTTTCGCGGAGCTGGACGACGGCCAGGTGGCGGGCGTGGCCTTGGAGCTTCTCGGCAAGGGCCGGGAACTGGCCCGCACCCTTGGCGTTCCGCTGGCCGCGGTCTTGTTGGGACACCGGGTCCGCTCGCTGGCGGATCACCTGTTCGCCCACGGCGCAGATATCGTATACGCCGCCGACCACGAGTGCTTGGCTGAGTACACCACGCTGCCTTACGCACGTGTGCTGACCAATCTGATTCGAGAGCGCCGGCCGGAAATCGTGCTCTACGGCGCAACGCCGATGGGCCGGGATCTGGCCCCGCGGGTGGCCTCGGCGCTGAAGACCGGCCTGACAGCCGACTGCACGGACCTTCAAATCGGCTCCTACGAATCCGGAGGACGCGTCTATCAGAACAAGCTTCTCCAAATTCGCCCCGCCTGGGGAGGCAACATCATCGCCACCATCGTCAGCCCGGACCACTTGCCCGAAATGGCCACCGTGCGCGAGGGCGTGATGCGAGCGCCCGAGCCGGTCAACGGCCGCAACGGGAGCTACATCGAGGTGCCCGTCGCAGCCGAGCCGGGCGATGCCAGGGTCCGCATCCTGGAACGGCGCACGCATCCGCGGCGCGTAGACCTGCGCTCGGCCGCCATCATCGTCGCCGGCGGCTACGGCATGGGATCCAAGGAGAACTTCGGCTTGATTCACGAGCTAGCGGGCGTGTTGGGCGCGGCCGTCGGAGCATCGCGCGCCGCGGTGGATGCGGGCTTCATTCACGCCGATCACCAAGTAGGCCAGACCGGAACCACCGTCCGGCCCAAGCTCTATATCGCCTGCGGCATCTCGGGCGCCGTGCAACACCGCGCCGGGATGGAGGAATCCGGCAAGATCCTGGCCATCAACATTGATCCTGAAGCCCCCATCTTCGGCGTGGCGCACTACGGCATTGTAGGCGACGTGCGCGAGGTCATCCCGCGCCTGATCAAAGCACTGCGCGGAAAACTCTAGGAGGCCGGAACGTGGAGAACTTTTTCACCGACAATCCGGACATTCAATGGCATTTTGAAAACCTAGATCTGGAGGAGATATCCGGCACCCTGGAGGACGGCTACACGCAGGCCGGCCAGTACGATGACGCCCCCGCCTCTTACGCCGATGCGCGTGAGGGTTACCGCACGGTTATGGAGATGCTCGGCGCCATAGCGGCTCAGGAGATCGCGCCACTGGCCGCGGAAGTGGACCGCGAAGGAGCCCACTTCGAAGACGGTCAGGTCCGCTACGCCGCCGGCACCCGGCGCGCCTTGCAGGTCCTCAAGCAAGCCGGGCTGATGGCCTTCACGCTGCCCCGCCGCTACGGGGGCTTGAATTTTCCCGGTGTACTCTACACCATGGCCACGGAGATGATCTCGCAGGCCGACGCAAGCTTGATGAATCTGTTCGGACTGCAAGACATCGCCGAGACCATTTACGAATTCGCCGACGAACCGCTAAAGCAAAAGTACCTGCCGCTGTTCGCGCGGGGCGAGGTAACCGGAGCAATGATCCTTACCGAGCCTGAGGCGGGCTCGGATTTGCAGTCCGTGCGGCTGAAGGCCGTGGAGCAGCCTGACGGGAGCTGGCGTCTGTACGGGGTGAAGCGCTTCATAACCAACGGCTGCGCAGAAGTAAGCCTGGTGCTGGCCCGTTCGGAAGAGGGCAGCGTAGACGGCCGGGGCTTGAGCATGTTCTTGTGCGAGAAGTGTCCCGAGCTGGTCGTCCGGCGCATCGAAAACAAGCTGGGCATACACGGTTCCCCCACCTGCGAGCTACAGTTCAACGGCGTGCCTGCCGTACTGGTCGGACAGCGACGGATGGGCTTGATCCGCTACGTCATGTCGTTGATGAACGGCGCGCGGGTGGCGGTGGCCGCCCAGGCTGTGGGCATCGCTCAGGCGGCGTATGAGGAAGCGCGCAAGTACGCCCGCAAGCGCGTGCAGTTCCGCAAACCTATAATCGAGTTCCCGCAAGTCTACGACATGCTGGCGCGCATGAAATCCGAAACCCAGGCCGCTCGCGCCATAACTTATGAAGCCAGCCGGTTAATGGACCTGCGGCGGATACTGGAGCGCCGTCAGGAAGGCTCGCGAGATCCCGCGCTGCGCTCCCGCCTGAAGGAAGTCTCCGCCTTGACCTCCGTGTTGACGCCTATGGCCAAGGCCTATGCCTCCGAGATGGCCGTGCGGGCGGCCTATGACGCCATCCAGATACACGGCGGGGCCGGCTACATGCGCGAATTCCCGGTCGAAAGGCTATGGCGCGATGCGCGCATCACGACGATCTATGAAGGCACGACCCAGTTGCAGGTGGTAGGGGCGATGGGCGGAATCCTCAGCGGCGCCCTCAGCCAGTACCTGGCACAGAAAGGCGAACACGACTACCGGCCCGAGCTGGCGCGCCTGGCTATGCTGGCCCGTGAGGCGCGCGAGAAATTGAGCGCCACGGTCGCGCGCCTCAAGGCCCTCAACGACCGCGATTACACCGATTACGTCTCCCGGCGCCTGGTGGATATGGCTTGCGACTGCCTGGCGGTCCACCTGTTGCTGGATCAAGCCCAACGCGACGCCGCCCGGACACTGCCGGCTGAGAAAGTCATATCGGAGGCGCTGCCGCGCATTCGCATGCAGGCCGACCATATCGCCGCCGGCGACAAGCTCACCATAGAGAGGCGCGCGGATTTGCTTTGAGATCCGCGGGACCGGTCAGTCCCGCTTCGCCGGCCTGGCGAGGAAGCCTGACTCAGTAGCCGACGCGCCTCGACTGCCGGTATTGCAGCCAGCCGCCGGCCAGCGCCACCAGCGCCGCCAGCGTCAGCCCCAACGCCCAGCTAATCGGATAGGGACCGCGCAGGTAGTGCACCCAGCCGAAGAAGAAGCCCCGCACCAGGGCCAGCAACACCAGCGCCGACCAGGCCAGGAAAAGCACGTGCAGCGTCTGCCGCGTCGCCAGCCAGACGATCACCAAGCCCGCAAGACCGAACACCAGCAGCGCCCAGCGCAGGGCGGCGCCCTGCCAGGGCAGCAGCAGCAGATTCAAGGCATGCGCGCCGCTTAACCACGAGACCAGCGCGATTACAAGCATCAGCAAGGAAACAACGCCATGGAACAGGTAACTGTAGACGCGCATCAAAGCACCAAGAACGCCCAAGACGGAAACCTCCCGAGCACAAAGGCCCCATTTTAACCCAGCAGCGCCGCGCTAGGCGAGTCTGCCGGCCCAGCCGCGCTCACCCCCGCGGCGCAGGGCTGCGCAGCACCTACCGCCTGTCATCAGGGTAGAGCGCCGACCGCGGGGCCGATGCGCGACTTGGCGATAGCCGGGGTCTCGCGTTCCTGTTCGGGCAAAGGAGTCTCGGGCTCAAGATACAGCCTGGTCAAACCTTCCTTCAGGATTTCGAAAGCCGTCTCGGGATCGTCAGCATAATGGAACAGATCCAAATCCGAGGGGCTGATCATCCCGTGACGCACCAAGGCGTCGAAGTTGATAATCTCCTTCCAATAAGCCGAGCTGTAAAGCACGATCACCACTTTCTTGGCCAGTTTCTCGGTCTGGGCCAGCGTAAGCAGCTCCATCAGCTCGTCCATGGTCCCGAAACCGCCCGGGAACACCACCAGGGCCTTCGCCAAATAGGCGAACCAGAACTTGCGCATAAAGAAGTAGTGGAACTCAAAACACAGCTCAGGCGTGATGTAAGGGTTGGGAAGCTGCTCGAACGGCAGACCGATGTTCAGGCCTATGGTCTTGCCGCCCGCCTCATGCGCCCCGCGATTGGCGGCCTCCATGATGCCCGGGCCGCCTCCGGTGCAAATGACGAAGCGGCGGCTGGAGTTCTGCAAGGAATCCGACCAGCGGGTCAGCATGTAGGCCAGCCGACGGGCTTCCTGATAATAGCGTCCCATCGGCCCGTCCTCTTTGGTGCGAGCGGAACCAAAGAATACGATGGTGTCGCGGATTCGCTCCCGCCGGAAGTGCGACAGCGGCTCCAGATATTCCGATAGGATGCGGAGCGGACGGGCATCCGCACTATCCAGAAACTCTTCATTCTTGTATGCGACCTTATGATCGCAGGGACGGTGTAGTCTAGCCATGAATCCTGCGCCTCAGTTCCCCCGGGGATTCAGCAATTCCCCATCTTTCTTTCGAGCTCTTCGAGCTTCTTCTTTAATTCTCGCATCGTCTTCAGCATTTCCGGCAGCCGCGGAAACGCCGTTACCGCGCGCCGCCAGAGGGCGGCGTCAAAGGCCGGCGATCCCGCCACCGTAGCCCCGGCGGGCACATCGCCCCCGATCCCTGCCTGGGCGTATACCACGGCGCCCTCGTGAATCGTCAGATGACCGGAAACCCCGGCCTGCCCGGCCAGCAGAACGTTCTTCTCCAAAACGCTGCTGCCCGCCAGTCCGACCTGCGCGCAAAGGATGTTGTTCTCTCCCACCACACAGGCGTGTCCAACCTGCACCAGGCTGTCAATCTTCGCCCCCCGCCGCACCCGGGTCTCGCCCACCGTAGCCCGGTCAATCGAGCACAGCGACTGAATCTCGACGTCATCCTCGATGACCGTGACGCCCGCTTGCACGATCTTGTAATGCGTGCCGTCCGGCCGGTGCGCGAACCCGAATCCGTCTCCGCCGACTACCACGCCGTTGCCGAGCGTAACGCGGTGGCCTATTTGGCAGAACTCACGCACCACGGCGTGAGAGTGTGCGCAGAAATCGTCCCCTATCCTGGCTCCCTGATAAATCACTACGTGCGGGTGAATCACGGCCCGCCGCCCGATCACCACATCCTCTCCGATCACCGCGAAAGGGCCCACGTAACTGTCTACGCCCACCTGCGCCGAGGGCGCGATACAGGCCAGAGGATGAATGCCTGGAGAGGGCCGGGGCGGCTGGTAAAACATCTCCAGGGCCCTGGCAAAATCCAGATAAGGATTCTGGGATACCAGACTGGCGATGGGATGATCCCGGACCGGCTGGGAAACAAGAATCGCGCCGGCGCGCGTCCGCTTCAGCTTGGGGGCATACTTCGGGTTGGCCAGAAAAGTCAGCTCGGTGGGACCGGCCTGCTCCAAGCCCGCCACGCCGGTGATTTCGATTTCGCCGTCTCCCACCAACTCGCAGCCGAGACGTTCAGCAATCTCACGCAGTTTCATAATGACTCCGTCTGAGCGGCGGCTCAGGCCGCACTATGCTGACAGGTTACACTTGAATTGATGCGCAGCGCCATCTGCGGCTTGCTGGCGGGCGTTTTGGCGGCTTCCGCCCAGCAGACCGCCGGTTCCAGCGAGATCCAAAAGGCCATAGAGGAGTTCAGAATCCAAACGCGAGCTCTGGGCCTGCGCGGGGAAACCGCCCGCCGGCGGGCGACTGCGCGCCGCCCCGCCTGGCACGGCAGGTTGTTCGAGAACTTGCGCAACGACTTCCTGGACGCCGTGCCGCACGAAGTGCGCCAGCGCGGCGGCTCCAAGTCAATGCTGCGCCGCCACCAGTTCGGCTTCAACCTGGCAGGTCCCTTTTTAGTGCCCAGGGTATACGACGGCGGCCGCCGCACGTACTTCTCGCTGTCGTACGAGGGAATGCGCGAGGGAATCGCACGTTCTTACCTGCGCACCATACCCACCCTGGCCGAGCGCACCGGGGACTGGTCCCAGAGCGTTGACCTTTCCGGGAACCCTCTGCCCATTTACGATCCGCAGACCACTCACCGCAATCCGGCCTTCGACGCCGGGCGGCCGGTGGCCCTGGACAATCTGGAATACCAGCGCGAGCCGTTCCCCGGAAACCGAATTCCTCCCTCGCGCTTGGACCCGGTAGCCCAGAAGGCCCTCACCTACTATCCGGAACCTAACACGGACGTCGGTCCGTTCTTCCGCAACAACTACTTCGTCCACACGCCGGAGACAAACACCGCCAACGGCATGATCGGCAAGCTGGATCACTCCTGGCGGGAGCGCCACCGGATCAGCTTGGGTTTCTCCTTTTCCAACGGCTTTCAAGCGCCGGCCAAACTATTCCTCACCGCCGCCGATCCTGGCGCCGCCGACAGGCGATTCCGCAGCCGCCGCGGCGGCCTGGAGCACATCTTCACCCTTTCGCCCCGAACCGTAAACACCATCGGTCTTGAAGCTTCCAGCAGCAGCTCAGAAAGCGGAGAAGACAGCCGGCGCGACCTAGTATCGGAACTGGGGCTGAGAGGCATTAGCGGGCAAGGCTTCCCATACTTCCGAATCTCGCCCTACCTCTCACTGGGTCGCTCGTATCCGGTTTCTCGAACCGCCCGCAACCAGTTCGAGCTCACCGAGGGGTTCTCAACCAAACAGAACCGTCACAACTGGCGCTTCAGCGCGCGGTATGCGAGATCGCAGGTTAACACCTACTATCCCCAATACCCGGCGGGGAGCTTCCGCTTCGGCGCCGGTCTGACCAGCCTGCCAGGAATCGTCAACACGGGCCACGCCTTCGCCAGCTTCCTGTTAGGACTCGCGGAATATTCCGAGCTAAGCCTAGTAAGTGCGCCTTCCTATTTCCGAGCCGGCTCAGCCGCAGCCGCCATGCGACATTCCTGGGAGGCTTCCAGCCGTTTCACATTCCACTGGGGTCTGAACCTGGACATACAGACGCCGCGGGTCGAGAAGTACGACCGTCAATCCACGGTGGACCTGAATGCGCCTAACCCGGCCAACGGACGCAAGGGCGCGCTGGTGGTAGCAGCGCGAGACGGGCGCGGCCGGGCCTTCCAGCCGGTGCGCATCAAGATGGAGCCTAGCGCCGGTTTTTCCTGGAACCCGCTGGGCGACGCCAAGACTGTGCTGCGCGGCTCTTTCTCGCGCAGCTATTCCGGCATCCCGATCTACTCGGTTCAATGGGGCACGCAAGGCTTTAACGGGACACCGACCTTCATATCGCCCAACGTGCAACTTGAGCCGGCGGTGCGTCTGGCGGATGGCGTGCCCCCACCGGCCATTTCTCTGCCGGATCTGCGTCCTGAAGCGGCGAACGATACCGTCGCGGACTTGATAGACCAAAGCCGCCGGCAGCCCGTCTACCAGTCAGCCTCCTTAAGCCTGGAACGTGAAGCCCCGGGTTCGCTGGTGTTGACCATCGGCGCCGCTTACTCGGGAGGCCGGGATCTATTGGTCGGCAACCATGCCGCCAATCCAAACGCCATCCCCCTGGAAGCTTTGCGCTTCCGCGATCAACTCAATGACGAGCAATTCAACCGCTCACTGCGACCCTATCCCCAGTACAAGGGCTTCGATGTGTACGGCTCCTGGCCGCTAGGCCGATATCATCGCGACGCCGGTTTTCTGCGCGTGGAAAAGCGCGCCTCCCGCGGGCTGACCTTAAGCGCATACTACGAGTTCTCCAAGCAGTTGGATGATTACTCCGGTCCCTACGGCCGACAGGATCACTTCAACCGGCGCAACGAGTGGTCCTTGACAGCCTACAACCGCCCGCACCGTTTCTCTTTCAGTTGCGTCTATGAGCTACCCTTGGGTCCCAATAAAGTCTTGCTGTCCTATACGGACTGGCGCCGCCACTTGGCCGACGGCTGGTCGCTGAGCGCGGCTTCCAGCTTCGCCAGCGGCGAGCCGATCGCCCTGCGCCCGCAGTTCAACAACACCGGCGGCGTGATTGACACGCTGAACGTCAACGTGGTTCCCGGCGTCAGCCCGCGCGTACCGGATCCTAGCCCGGAGCGGTGGTTCAATCCCGAGGCCTTCGTGCAACCTCCGGATTTCAGCATCGGCAACGCCTCGCGGACGCATCCCTTCCTGCGCAATCCTTCCAGCCAAAATCACGATCTTTCGCTCGCCAAGCGCTTTGCCCTGGCTCCTGATCGCACGCTGGAGTTCCGAGCCTTGGGCTTGAATTTCCTCAATCACGCCGACTGGGAGGATCCCGATACCCTCATCGGCCCGGCGAGCGCACCCAACGTGAACGCGGGCAAAATAATAGGCTCGCGCGGCGGCCGCGTCATCCAACTGGAGTTGAGGTTCAGTTTTTAGATGCCGATGCTGATCCTGCTGGTGTGGTCATTGGCCCTAGCTGTGCCCCCTTCGGAACGGCCCAAGGCGGTCCTGCGCGCGCCGGTGTGGCTGGATAGCCGTAACGGGCAGACACCAAAGCTGTCCGCCGAAGACCTGAAAGCCAGGGTGAACGGCGTGCCGGTTCGCATCAGGCGCGTGCTCGGTCCGGGTGAGGAACTGATGGTGGTGGCGGTGCTCGATCTGACTGAAGACCTCAGCCTGGTAGAGCTGGCCAAACAGGCCCTGGAAGCCGAGCTGCACAAACTGCCTCCCTCAGTATACGTGGGCCTGATGCGGGCCCAAGACGGGCTGCGGGTGCTGGTGGATCCCACCAGGCAGCCCGAACCGCTCGTCCGGGCGATCCGGGACCTGCCGGTCAGCGGGAAGGCCGGTCTGCTGGAATCCCTGCCGGCGGCGTTGCGCCTGACTGATTCCATTTTGGCCAAGGCAGCGGTCCGCGCGGCCTTGCTGTATGTGACCGACTCGAATGTTTACAACTACCGCGAGGACTACACAAACCCGGTGATCAACTACAGCGACCAGCACGACCTCAGCCGGCGCTTTCCCGAAAGCCTCGTGAAGGAACGAATCGCGCGCCTGGAACGCCAACTATCAGCCTTCCAGACGCCGCTTTTCATCGTTCACCTGGAATACCGCTCCGATCGGCTGAACGAAGCCTACCAGACAGGTCTTATGCAGCTAGCCGCTGCGGCCGGCGGCTCCAGCCAGTTCTGCCGCTCCCGCCAGGAGATCCCCGAGGCGATTGCGGGGATATTTCAGCGCATTGCGGCTGTGCACCGGGTGGACGTGGAGCTGCCCGAGCGGCGTAGCAAGCTTCTGGTGCTTCAACTGGAAGCTACGCCGGTCCCTCTTGTTTACCGCACCCGCTTCGCACTGGAGTAACTGTGATGATGGTGCTACCATGACGGGCATGCCGGGAAAGCGGATCCGGCTCATAGCGGTACTGGCGGCGGCGGCGCTGGCCGTGGCCGCAGCCGTCTGGTTCGCTGTGCGGGAGTCTCAGCGCAGCGCGGCGGTTATGGCAAGTTTGGCGGCGTCGGAAGCGCAGAACCGTGACCTACGCAAGCAGATTGAAGAGCTGGCGCGCCACAATGAGCAACTGCGCACTCGGCTGGCGCAACTGGGCGAACCGCAGCCGCCGCCGCCCAGGATCCTTTCCGGCGGATCCAATCTGGAGCAGGCGCGCCTGTTAGTCAGGCTCCAGTCCGAGCTCACGACCGCGCAAGCGGCCGTCTCAGAGCTGCAAGCTCGCCTTCAAGAAACCGAGACGGCGCTGGCCCGCGCCTCGCAGGAGAACCAGCGCCTGGCGGCCTCCGAACAGGAAATCAAAGAGAAATTGGCGGGCGAGAAGCGTCTGCTCGAGGCCGTGCAGACCGAATTGAAGACCAAGACCGACAGGCTCGTCCAGACCGAAGCCAGTAACCTTGTCCTGCACAAACAGAATCGCGAGCTCTCCGATAGGCTGGCCGCAACGGGCCGCCTGCTGAGAGAACTCGAAGAGATCAACCGGCGGCGAGAGAACTACCTGGCCGCCATCATGCGCCGGTACCGTGAGCTGACCGAACAGTTGCGCACCCTGGCCGTCCGTCCGGAAGGCGGTGAGAGCCGCGGGCTTGACGCCGCCGAGATCTCCAGACTCCAAAGCGCCGTGGCTATGGCCGAAGAAGACCTACGCCAGCTCGGCAATCTCAACAGCCAGGCTGCGCGGCTGCAACGCAAACTGACGGAACCATGAGCCGGGGCCGGCGGCGCCCCCAACGGGCTTCTCGCGGGCGAAAAGCCGACGTAAAATGGACCATACCATGAAGGACGCCCCGGATCTTTCAAGACGCGCGTTTCTGGAATCCGCTCTGGCGCCGGCGCTGGTGCCCAGCTTTTCCAAGGCTCGCAGCGCTGCCCGCCGCCCGCCGAACATCCTGGTGATAATGTCAGACGAGCACAACCGGCGCATCGCCGGCTGTTACGGCAACCCGCTGGCTCGCACGCCCAACCTGGATCGGCTGGCCGAAGGGGGCATCGTCTTCGAGGATGCTTACACGAACTCGCCGCTGTGCGTTCCCTCGCGGTCCTCTTTCACAGCGGGCAAGTACATACACCGGGTATCGGTGTGGAACAATTCTTGCGAGCTGCCCAGCGCCGACATCCCTTCCCTGCCCCGCCTGCTGAACGCCGCCGGCTACGAGTCTTTTCTGTGCGGCAAGCAACACTACGCCTACGACCGGCGTTACGGCTTCGTCGAAATCGGCGGCAACATGAACAACAGCATCAAGGACGGGCGCGGCCACCGGCGGCTGGCCGACGATGCGACCGTCAATTATCAAGCAGGAGAAAGTCGGTTCAAGGACTTCCATGCCGGCGAGGACTCCACTGTGATGGCGCACGATCGCCGGGTCACCGCCGGTGTGCTGGAGTTTCTCTCCCGTCGCAGCCGCGGCGACAGACCGTTTTTCCTGTTCGCCGGATATCTAGCCCCGCATTTCCCCCTGATCGCGCCGGAAAGCTATTGGAACCATTACCGCGGCAAGATCCCGATGCCCGTCATCCCGGGGGGGTTCTTGGAGAACATGCCGCTTAATTACCAGCACCTGCGGCGCGGCTTCGGGCTTGTAAACGTGGATCCGGAGGTCGTCCGCCGCGGACGCGAGCTATATTACGCTCTCACCGAATGGGTGGACGCCCAGATCGGCCAGGTGCTGGAAGCACTCCGCCGCAGCCCCTTCGCCTCCGACACCGTGATCGTCTACACCACCGATCACGGAGAGAACATGGGCGAGCACGGGCTGTGGTGGAAGAACTGCATGTACGAGCAGGCGGCCCACGTGCCCCTCATCATTAGCTGGCCTGAGCGCTGGAAAGGCGGCCAACGCCGCCGCGGCGCCTGCTCACTGCTGGATGTGGTGCAGACCCTGGCGGAGATCGGCGGCGCCCGCACGCCGGAAGACTGGAACGGACATTCAATGGCCCGCTGGATGGACGACCCCGCGACGAAGTGGAAAGATCTGGCCGTCAGCCAGTATTACGCTCACAACATCGCCTCCGGCTACGCAATGCTGCGCACCGGCGAGTGGAAGTACGTGTATCACAGCGCGCCTGATGAGCGCCACCCGGCCGAGCGCGAGCTTTATAACCTTAAGAGTGATCAAGAGGAGTTCCGCAACCTGGCGCGCGATCCCGCTCACCAGCGGCGGGTTGAACAATTGCATGCCCTTCTGCTCAAAGAGCTGGGCGAGCATCCCGACGACACCGAGCGGCGCTGCCGCGCTGAACTGGCCAAGGGATACCCGGAAGCCGGCGCACGAAGGAAGCGCAAGGCAGCCTGAGCCCGGCTCGGACTACTCGACAACCACCGCCGTGCCGTAGGCCAGCATCTCGGCCATGCCGTGACCCACGTCGGAGGTCATGAAGCGCACGCCCACTATGGCGTTGGCTCCCAGCGAGCGGGCCTCCTCCAGCATGCGGTCCAGCGCCTGCTCACGGCTTTCGGCCATCAGTTTGGTGTACTCGTGGACTTCGCCGCCTACTACGTTGCGCAGACCGGCCAGAATGTCTTTTCCGACGTGTCGCGCCCGGACGCTGTTTCCCCGCACCAGTCCCAGCACCCGCACCACACGCTTGCCCGGAATCTCGAAAGTGGTTACCAAGATCATTTCTTGACGCTCCTGTAACGGTCATGCGGGATCTCCAGCAGCCTCTGCCGCAGGACTGAGACGAACAGCAAGAGCACGCCCAATGCCACGGCTCCACCCAGCATCTCCTCGACCGTCGGCGGGCGCCAGTGGAGCATGGCCATGAACAACGCATAGACCACCCAGGCCGCCAGGCCGCCCGACACCAGCAGCCAGCCCAACCCTCTGGGCGCACGCACTGAAAGCCTCCGCTCCAGCTCTTGCATTTTCTCTTCCGGGGGATCGGGAAACTCGACCTGGGCCGTCAGCCTTTGCAGCCCTTGCAACTGCCGCAGCGTCTCGCGGCATTCCGGGCAGTCCTCCAGGTGGATCCGGACTCGCTGGCCGGCGGCCTGCGTCAGCTCCTGATCCAAGTATGCCGAAAGCATGCCCTTCAGTTCCTCGTGTTCTTCAGGCCGCATCAGAGATACCTCGCAAGTTGGCGGCGCAGGCGCTCACGCGCATCGTGCAGCCGCGAGCTGACCAGTGTGGGCGTAGTTCCCGTCACCCGGGCAATCTCGGCGTAGCTCAAGCCGTGAAAATCCTTGAGCAGCAGCACCTCACGCTGCTCGGCGGGCAATCGCTCAATCGCACGCCGGACGGCAGCGTCCAACTGGCGGCGCACGGCCAGCGCTTCCGGGCCGACTCGCTGGTCGACTTCCGGCTCCCGGGCAGCCCCCACCTGCTTGCGCACCGCCCGCCTGCGCATCAGGTCAATGGCCAGGTTCCGCAACACCGCGTAAAGCCACGGGGCCGCCGGCTGGGAAGGATCACGCCGGCTCCAGTGGCGGTGCAACCGCAGGAAGGCCTCCTGCGTCAGCTCCAGGGCGTCGTCAGGATCTCCCACCATTTGAAACGCGAACTGGTAGGCACGCCGCTTGTATTGCTCGAAGAACGCCGCCAGCTCAGCCGATGGCCCGGCGGGTTCCGCCTCCAAGGTGGCCTCCAATGCGACTCGCATCGCGTCTCGTATCTATACTACGCGCAGACGGCCGGTTTCTTGCCGCATTCTTTCGAGCCGGGCTACTCAACCTTCAGGGCAATGTTGGGTTCGCAATTACGGACGCCGCTCAAGCGGGCGGGCTTTGAAGAAGATAAACCTGGCGGCGCTTACTTCAGCTCGAGGATTTCCTTCTCCTTGGCCTTGACCGCCAGTTCCAGTTTCTGCATGTGCGTGTCGGTTATTTTCTGGATCTCGTCCAGGCCCCGGCGTTCATCGTCCTCGCTGATAAGCTTATCCTTGAGCATCTTCTTGAGGGCTTCGTTGGCCTCGCGGCGCACGTTCCGCAAGCCGACACGGTGATCCTCGGCCACCCCGTGCAGGTGCTTGACCAGCTCGCGGCGGCGCTCTTCGGTTAGCGGGGGAACGGGGACCCGAATTATCCGACCATCGTTGGAAGGATTAAGGCCCAGGTCGGAGGCCCGGATAGCCTTTTCAATCGCCCCTATCTGCGAGACATCCCAGGGCTGCACCGTGATCAGGTTAGGCTCCGGCACATGCAGCGTGGCCAACTGATTCAGGGGCGTGGGCGTGCCATAGTAATCTGCCCGCACGCCATCCAGCAGGCTGACCGAGGCCCGCCCCGTGCGAATACCCGCCATGGTGTGCTGTAGATCGGCGAGCACTTTCTCCATGCGCGTGCGGGCGAAGTTGTAAACCTCTTTGAGACTCTGAAAAGTCTGAGTCGCTGGCGCGCTACGTTGCTCTTTCATACGCTCCACTCTCTGGCAGAAGCTTCCAAGCTGAGCCGCAAAGGCCTCTGTCTCGCATTATATTCCGGCCCGGCGGCAGATATCCGATGCAAGACGCGATTACTTGATTATGGTGCCAGTAGGCTCGCCCTCCACCACCCGCCGGATGTTGCCGGGAACATTCAAATTGAAGACCACCACCGGCAAGTTATTATCCCGGCACATGGCCACCGCTGCGGCATCCATCACCCCCAGCGCCCGCGAGAGAACCTCCAGGTAGCTGATCTCACGGTAGAGCACGGCGTCGGGATGCCGGAGGGGATCCTTGTCGTAGACTCCCTCCACGCGAGTACCTTTGGCCAGAATCTCGGCGCGGATCTCCAAGGCTCTGAGCGTGGCGGCGGTGTCGGTGGAAAAGTAGGGGTTCGAGGTGCCGGCCGCGAAGATCACCACGCGTCCCTTTTCCAAATGTCCCAGGGCCCGCCGGCGGATATAGGGTTCAGCCACCTGCCGCATTTCTATGGCAGTCATCACCCTGGTGGGTACCCCCTCTGTTTCCAAGGCATCCTGGAGGGCCAGGGCGTTGATCACCGTGGCCAGCATGCCCATGTGGTCTGCGGTGACCCGATCCATCCGGGCGGCTGATGTGACCCCGCGGAAAAAATTCCCTCCGCCCACGACAATTCCGGTTTGTACGCCGGCGCGCGCTATCTCCGCGATCTCGGCGGCCAGCTCGCGGACGCGCCCGGCGTCCAGGCCGAAATGTTGGGATCCGGCCAACGCCTCGCCGCTCAGCTTCAGCAAGATCCGCTTGTAGTTGGGCATGAGCCTCCCTGCCGCAGCTCTGCGGGGCGGCCGGCGGCCTAGCTGTCGGCGCCTGCCCGGTCGCCCACCTTGAAGCGCACGAAACGCGACACCGTGATGTTTTCGCCCAGTTTGGCGATCCGGGTGGCGATCAACTGCCCCACCGTGAGGGTGTTGTCTTTGATGAAGGGCTGATCGTAGAGGCAGACCTCCTCGTAAAACTTACCCAGCCTGCCCTCCACTATCTTGTCCACCACCTTTTCGGGTTTGCCCTCGGCCAAAGCGCGCGCCCGCTGTATCTCCCGCTCCTTTTCCAACACCTCGGCGGGGACGTCCTCGCGCCGAACATACTGCGGATCGGCGGCCGCCACTTGCATGGCGATGTCATGCACCAACTGTCGGAAATCGTCAGTGCGCGCGACAAAGTCCGACTCGCAGTTGACCTCCACCAACACGCCCAACTGGGCTCCGGGATGAATGTAACTGCCCACCAATCCCTGCTTGGTGGCGCGCGACGCCTTCTTCGCCGCCGAGGCGATACCGCGCTTGCGCAGCACCACCTGGGCTTCGGCCAGATCTCCCTTGGCCTCCACCAGCGCGCTCTTGCATTCCATCATTCCTGCGCCCGTCAGTTCGCGCAGTTGCTTTACTAATTGTGCGGTAATCTCCGCCATGTATGCCTACCTGCCTGAATAAAGTCTTGCCCGGCCCCGACTTCAGTCTCGGCCGCCCGCCGCCTCAACTCAGTCGGCCGGCGCCGGAGTAACGCAGCCTGCCGGCGCTCAGTTCTCCCCGGCGGCATCTGCGCTCTCAGGCGCTTCCGAGCCGGAGCTCTTGCGGGGCAACGAGACCGAGGGCAGCTCTTCCTCGGGGATGGTCTCCGACATGAGCTGCTCTGAGAACTTCGGATCCACGTACCGCGTGTACTCCGGAATCTCTTCGAGCGGTGTCTCGTCGGCCACGATGCGTTCAGCGGTGAAAGTCTGCTCGGTGGCCAGCGCGCGGCCCTCAATCACGGCATCGGCGATCTTGCTGGCAAACAGCCGGATGGCGCGCAGTGCGTCGTCGTTGCCCGGTATGGGATAGTCCACCAGGTCGGGATCGCAGTTGGTGTCAACCACCGCCACCACCGGGATGCCCAGCTTGCGCGCTTCCCGCACCGCGATTTCCTCCTTGCTGGAATCAATCACGAACAGCAGATCCGGCCGCGCCGTCATCTCCTTGATGCCCGCCAGATTCTGTTCCAGATGCTTACGCTCGCGTTCCAGGCGCGTGATCTCTTTCTTCGAACGACCCTGATAGCCGTTCTCCGAGGCCATCAGTTCCAGTTCCTTGAGGCGTTTGATGGATTTCTGGATGGTGACCCAGTTGGTTAGCAACCCGCCCAGCCAGCGATGGTTGACGTAGTACATCTGGCAGCGGGTCGCCTCCTCGGCTATCGCTTCCTGCGCCTGCCGCTTGGTCCCCACGAACAGGACCGTCTTGCCCTGCGAGGCCATTTCGCCCACAAAACGCATGGCCTCTTTGAACAAGCGCAGCGTCTTTTGCAAGTCAATGATGTAGATACCGTTGCGTTCCCCGAAGATGTATTCCTTCATCTTCGGATTCCAGCGCTTGGTCTGGTGCCCGAAGTGAACGCCCGCTTCGAGCAATTCCTTCATAGAGATTGACGGCAAACTGCCTCCTTCTCAAGTTATGGCTTCGATCCGGCGCACTCGCGGCCCAAACGAGATTTGCGGCGCGCCCGGCCGCCGGCGGCGGCCCATGAGGGATTCCCGGTTCAAACCACAGCCTTTGGCGGCCCTGGAGTTGACCGGTTCGATCACTACCCGCTGCTCCTCAGCGCTTGGAGAACTGGAAGCGCTTGCGGGCGCCTTTCTGTCCGTACTTCTTGCGTTCGTGCTTGCGCGGGTCACGGGTCAGGTAGCCGAGCTGCTTCAGCTTCAGCCGCAGCTCGGGATTGTATTCCACCAGCGCCCGTGCAATGCCCAGACGGGCCGCGCCCGCCTGGCCTGAGAGGCCCCCGCCGTCGGCCAGAATGACCGCGTCGAATTGTTCGGCGGTCTCGGTCGCCAGCAACGGCTGGCGCACCAGAGTGCGGGCGCCCTCAGTGACGAAGTATTGCTCCAGCGGCCGGCCGTTGACGGTAATCTTGCCCGTGCCCGGCCTCAAGAAAACCCGGGTCACAGCGCTCTTGCGCCGGCCCGTGCCCATATGTTGTGCCAGCGTCCCCACTACCTCGGCTTCCTCTCCTTAGTTCTCACGCGCCCGCCATGCTAGCCGGCGACCGTCATTGGCGCCGGCTTCTGCGCCTGGTGCGGATGCTTCTCGCCAGGATAGACCCGGAGTTTGCGCAGCATCCGCTTGCCTAACTTGGTCTTCGGCAGCATGCCCGCAATGGCATCGTAGACGATCCGCACCGGGTGCGTGGCGCGCATTTTGCGGAATCCAATTTCCTTAAGGCCGCCCGGGTATCCGGTGTGATGGCGGTAGACCTTCTGGTCTTCTTTCTTGCCGGTCACCTTCACCTTGGCGGCATTGATCACAATGACATGATCGCCCAGATCCAAAAAGGGCGTGTAATTTGGTTTGTGCTTTCCCATCAGAAGAGTTGCGGCCTGGCTGGCCAGCCGGCCCAGCACTACGTCCCGGGCGTCCAGCAAGTGCCAGCGGCGCACAATCTCTTCGTGGGACGGGATTGGGGTCTTCATGGACAGACTCGTCCGCTCCTTGGTCCTCGATAAACTTAGGGTAGCTAAGCGCCGGCTCCGCTGTCAAACGGAACCGGCATCCGGTTTTGTCGTCCGCGCACATCCTGAGCCAACCCGGCTTAGGATCATCACTCCAAGCAGGCGGCGATCAGCCAACAGCTATACTGCGCAGGCCCCCGACGTCGTTTTGCTAGGATGGTTTTCTGCGGATCGGTATCCATACCTCGATAGCCGGCGGGCTGGAAAAGGCTATCGAGCGAGCAGCGGCGCTGGGCGCCGAGACCCTTCAAATCTTCACCGCCAGCCCGCGGTTGTGGAGCAAGGCCGGGCTGGATGCAGATGTCATTCGCCGCTTTCGGGCAGCCCGCGAAAGAACGGAGTTGACGCCTCTGGCCGTACATGACAACTACCTGATCAACCTGGCTTCGGCCGAGCCGGCATTGCGCGGCCGTTCGATTGGCGCCTTCCGCAGCGAGATTCACCGAGCGCAGGCCATCGGGGCGGACTACCTTGTAGCGCATCCTGGAAATTACCGCGGCCAATCGCTTGAACAGGGCATGAAGACCGCGGCCGAATCGCTAGTCCGGGCGACGCGGGGGCTGAAACCCGGCGGCCTCACGCTGCTGCTGGAAAACACCGCCGGAGGCGGAGCCTCCCTGGGCGGCACATTCGAGGAACTGGCCGGAATCCGCGAGCTGGTCGCCGGGCGTCTGGAGCTGGAGATCGGCTTCTGCCTGGATACCGCCCACTGCCTGGCGGCCGGCTACGACGTCGCCAGCGCCGCGGGCTTGCGCGCGACAGCGAACCGGATTGCAAGCGTGTTGGGATGGGATAGGGTAAGGCTCATCCATGCCAACGACTCAAAGGCGCCTCTCGGTTCGCGGCGCGACCGCCACCAGCACATCGGGCGCGGCGCAATCGGCTTGGCTGGGTTTCGCCGCCTGCTGGCACATCGCCGCCTGCGAGGCCTGCCTTTCATTCTGGAGACGCCGCGCGACGACGATGCCGACGATCGCCGCAATCTGCAAATATTGAAAGATCTATGCCGGAGAAGAACTACGACCCACAGCGCATCGAGATGAAATGGCGCGAGCGCTGGCAGGACGGGGCGCTTTATCGCGCCGAACCGGATCCCGCGCGCCCGAAGTTCTACGTACTGGAGATGCTGCCCTACCCCAGCGGTACGCTGCACATGGGCCACTTGCGTAACTACACGATCGGCGACGCCCTGGCGCGTTACAAGTGGATGCGCGGGTTCAACGTTCTGCACCCCATGGGCTGGGACGCCTTCGGCCTGCCGGCCGAAAACGCCGCCATCCAGCGCGGCCTTCACCCGCGCGAGTGGACACTCCAGAACATCGCTCAGATGACTAACACGCTGCGGCGTTACGGTTTCAGCTACGACTGGAGTCGCGAAATCTCCACCTGCGAGCCGGAATACTACCGCTGGAACCAGTGGTTCTTTCTGAAAATGCTGGAGCGCGGCGTAGCTTACCGCAAGAAGGCCTGGGTTAACTGGTGTCCTGAATGCGCTACCGTGCTGGCTAACGAGCAGGTGGTGGACGGCTGCTGCTGGCGGCATTCCTCCACGCCGGTCGAACAGCGGGCGCTCGAGCAGTGGTTCCTGAAGACTACCGCCTACGCCGAGCAGTTGCTTGAGGATATACGCCAACTGGAAGGGGCCTGGCCCGAGCGCGTGCTCGCCATGCAGCGCAACTGGATCGGGCGCTCGGAAGGCGCGGAAATCGTTTTCCGACTCGATGACGGGCGGCCGATCCCAATCTTCACCACGCGCGTAGACACCATCTACGGGGCCACCTGCGTGCTGCTGGCGCCCGAACATCCGCTAACCACGGAACTGCTCAGCGAGGCCGATCGCGCGCGCGCCAAGGCTATGATTGACGCCCGCGCGCAGAAAGATCCCGCCGATTTGGAGAAAGAAGGCATATTCACCCGCCGCTACGCAGTTAACCCTTACAACCAGGAACGCCTGCCGGTCTGGGTGGCGAACTTCGTGTTGATGGAATACGGCTCGGGAGCCATCATGGCGGTTCCGGCGCACGATGAGCGAGACTTCGATTTCTGCCGCAAGTACGGCATCGAAATCCGCCCCGTAATACGCCCGGCGGACGGCGAGCTGGCCTCGGTTCACCAGATGCAAGCGGCTTTCGTCGAAGACGGCGTAGTGGAGAACTCCGGCGAGTTCTCGGGTCTGGCCAGTGCCGAAGCCCGCCGCCGCATGACGGAAAAGGCCGAAAGCCTGGGCTTCGGGAAGGCCGCCGTCACTTACCGCCTGAAGGACTGGGGCATCTCCCGGCAGCGCTATTGGGGAACGCCCATCCCGGTGGTTCACTGTCCGCAGTGCGGCATCGTGCCTGTACCCGAGAGCGAGCTGCCCGTGTTGCTGCCTCTAAACGTCGAGATCACCGGACGCGGGCGCTCGCCGCTGGAAGACGTGCCGGAGTTCATCAACGTCAACTGCCCGCGCTGCCGCAAGCCGGCCAGGCGCGAAAGCGACACCATGGACACGTTCGTGGATTCCTCCTGGTACTTCTACCGCTACTGCGATCCGCGTAACGACCGCCAGCCTTACAACCCGGATGTCATCGCCTACTGGTTTCCCATTGACCAGTACATCGGCGGAATCGAGCACGCCATCCTGCATCTTATCTATTCGCGCTTCTTTGCCAAGGTCATGCGCGACATCGGGTTGATCCGGCATGACGAGCCCGTACGCAGTCTCTTCACCCAGGGAATGGTGCTCAAGGACGGCGCGGCCATGTCGAAATCCCGCGGCAATGTGGTGGGCGCCGACGAGCTGGCCGACAAGTACGGCGCCGATACGGGACGTTTGTTCATCCTATTCGCCGCCCCGCCCGAAAAGGAACTGGAATGGCAGGACACCGGCGTGGAAGGCGCCCATCGTTTCCTGGCCCGAACCTACCGCTTCCTCACGCGCAATGCCGAACGGGCCCGCACAGGCGCGGCCGGAAACCCTGCCGCCGACCGGCAAGCGCTGCGCAAGCTGCACCAGACCGTGCGCAAGGTCACGCAAGACTTGGAGACGCGCTGGCACTTCAACACCTCGATCGCCGCGGTCATGGAGCTGATGAATGAGCTACACGCTTTGGAAGCGGAGCTTTCCGGCGGCACGCTGGCCGAGGCCCTCGAAAAGGTAACCCTGATGCTGGCGCCCTTCGTGCCTTATCTGGCGCAAGAGCTGTGGGAAGAGCTGGGTCGCCAGGGCCCGGTCTTCAAGGAGCCTTGGCCGGATTACGACGAAGAGCTGGCTCGCGAGGAGGAGGCCGAAATCGTGGTGCAGGTCAACGGCCGGGTGCGCAGCCATATCCGGGCGGCCTTCGGGGCTTCGCGCGAGGAGCTGGAACGCCGGGCCTTGCAAGATGATAAAATCCAGAGTCTCTTGAGAGGCAGGCAGCTTGTCAAGGTGATTGTGGTGCCGGACAAGCTGGTCAACGTGGTGGTTCGCTAGCGAGGAAGTCATGCCGGATCGCAGGAGTTTTTTGGGCGCTTCAGCCGCTTTTACGACGAATATTTTTACCGGCCGCCTGCGCGGGGCCAATGATCGCATACGCATCGGCTTCATCGGCATGGGCCGCATGGGCATGGCCAACCTGGGCTTCGCCATCAGGCACAACCTGGAGATCGCCGCAGTGTGCGATTGCTACCAGCCGCACCTGGAGGCGGCCGCGGCCTACGTGCGCAAGAACGGGCAGCAGGCCAAAGCCATCAAGGATTTCCGCGAGGTGATCGCCGACCGCTCCATTGACGCGGTCTGCATCTCGACGCCTGACCACTGGCACGCTTACATGACGGTTGAAGCCTGCAAGGCCGGCAAGGACGTATACGTCGAGAAGCCCCTGTGCACTTACGTTCTGGAAGGCCAGAAAATGGTCCAGGCGGCACGCAAGTATAACCGCGTGGTGCAGGCCGGCACCATGCAGCGCTCAGGAGTTCACTTCCAGCAAGCCATCGAGATAGTGCGCAGCGGCAAGCTCGGCAAGGTTACCTTCTGTCGCACCTGGAACACCGGCAACTCCCCGCGCGAGGGCATAGGCAACCCGCCGGACGAGGAACACATCCCAGAGGGCCTGGACTGGAATATGTGGCTGGGGCCGGCGCCTATGCGGCGCTTTAACGCCAACCGCTGGGGCGTGCGCCCGGATTTGCCGGGCAGGCCCTTCCCCTTCTTCCGCTATTTCTGGGATTACGCCGGCGGATCGCTGACCGACTGGGGCGTGCACGTGCTCGATGTCGTGCACATGGCCTTCAACGAGCCCATGCCCAGCGCAGTGACGGCGCTCGGCGGCAAGTATTGGCTCACCGACAATCGGGAAACTCCGGATACTTTGGTAGTCACCTTCGAGTATCCGGAGGGTTTCCTGGCCACTTATGAAAATCGTCTCTGCAACGCCGAAATGCCTTTAGGCCAGGGCTACGGCACCATGTTTCATGGCACCGAAGCCACCCTCTACGTTAATCGTAGCTTCTATCGGATCATCCCGGAGCGCGGGTCCAAGCTTCAACCGGAGGAAGTAAAGCAATCCAATAACGCGAACGTCGCGCACTGGGCCGACTTTATCGAGTGCATTCGCACGCGCCGCCGGCCAATATCCGATATCGAGACTTGTTATAGGACCACTGCGGCCTGCATCCTCGGAAACGTGTCGCTGCTGGCCCGCACGCGCGTGGATTGGGACCCTCAGCGCCAGACGACCCGGCAGCCGGAGGCCCGCAAGTTCCTCTGGCGCGAGTACCGCGATCCTTGGAAGCTCGAAGTTTGAGCGGGACTTACTCGGTGACCCGCTTGGCGGTCATCTCGAAGCTACGCTCGCCGAAATCCACCGTGAGCTTGAGCTCGTTGCCTACGACTTTGCCCTTGTAATTAATACGCACTTCATTGCCGCCGAACTCCCGCACCACCACGAAGCTGATCTCATCCCCGCTAACTTTGCCTTCTTGAATCGGGGCATCGCCCCGCGGGCTGGAGACCGTGCCCGTCAACTTGTCCCCGTCCACCTTGAAGGTGAACAAGCTGGAGCGGGTCTGGCCGTCCGGCGTCTGGAACTCCGCTTTCCATTTGCCCGCCACATCGGCGGCTAAGGCCACCGCGGCCAGCATTAGAATACTCAGCAGAATTGCTCGCGTCTTCATGGTCGTTCACCTCGGTCTATTGTTCCCCTGACCCTTCCATACTACAACTACCGCTTGGACGCCGCCGGGGGCGCATCCGCGCACCGCCGACCGCTGAGTATACAATGAAGGCCGGCGCCCGGTGCGCTACGGCGAATCGCGCGCCTGCTGGAGGAACTCGAGCATGCAGACTTCAAACCGCAGATCCTTTCTGATGGGAGGCGCCGGATTGGCCGCTGCTCCGGCTTTCGCACCCGGAGCCGGCGAGCGCGTCACCTTGGCCCTCATAGGCGCCCGCAACCAGGGACGCAACGACGCGCTTAGCGCCATAAAAGCCGGCGCGGTTTTCAAGACCATCTGCGACGTGGACGACGCCATCATCGCCAAGGTCGGCGCCGAGCTGGCCCGCGCACAAGGCCGCCAGCCGACGCCGGAAAAAGACTTCCGCCGCGTGCTGGAAGACAAGGACGTGGACGCCGTTCTGATCGCCACCCCCGATCACTGGCACGCCATTCCCACCATCATGGCCTGTCAGGCGGGCAAGGACGTCTATATAGAGAAGCCGCTTTCGCATACCATTGAGGAAGGCCAACGCATGCGGGACGCGGCCCGTCGCTATAACCGCGTCGTACAGGTGGGCACGCAGCGCCGCAGCATGGAACATTTCAGAGCCGCCGCGGAGTATGCGGCCTCGGGCAAGCTGGGTAAGATCTGCATGATCCGCGCCTGGATGCACCAGGTGCGCCGCTCGATCGGCCGCCCGCCCGACGAGCCGGTTCCCGCAGGCGTGGATTACGACATGTGGCTGGGGCCTGCGCCCAAGCGGCCATTCAATCGCAACCGCTTCCATTACAACTGGCGCTTCTTCTGGGATTACTGCAACAGCGAACTGGGCAACCAGGGCGTGCACATGCTGGACATTGCTATGTGGGCGATTGCCGCCCTGCGCGGCCCGCAGAACTGCCTGCCCAGGCGCGTCTCGGGGCAAAGCGGCATCTACTGGCTGGACGATGCCAAGCAAGTCCCCGACACCCAAATCACCACCTACGACTACGGCGATTTCGTGCTGGTCTGGGAGCTACAGAGCTTCCAAAGCGGTCATCCGCTGGAGGGCACTGACGACGGCACGGCTTTCTACGGCGCTGAGGGCACATTGATCGTTGATGGGCGCGGCTGGCAAGTCTACGGCCCGAAGGGAGAACCGGGGCCGTCGGGCAAAGCTTCCGGCGGTTCGCACACCGCCAACTTCCTGGAGTGCGTCAAGACGCGCCGGCGCCCCAATGCGGACGTCGAGATCGGACGGCTCTCGACCACCATTTGCCACCTCGGCAACATCGTCACCCACCTGGGACGCGACGTGCGCTTTGATCCCCGTACCGAAACATTCCCGGGCGACGAGGAGGCTAATGCCTTGCTCACCAAATCCTACCGCGCGCCCTGGACGTTGCCGAAGGTCTAAGCCGGCCGCTCAGGCCCCGGGTTTCGGCTGTTCGACCTCGACCGGCTCGGCCCCCGCCGCGGGCTTCTTGACCCCGAGCTGTTCAAGCACCGCCGGCAGGTTCAGTCCCAGCGCTTCAAGTTGCTGTAGGAGGCTGAAGACCACCGCCGGAGTGGTCCGCGCCAGTCGCGCTGCGCCGCCGGCGCCGCTATCGCCGGAACCCTGGTCAATCACCACCAATTTGTCAATGTTGCCCATGGGCGCGGCCACCGCGCTGAAAATCCCGGTGGAGGCCTGAAGGATGGAGGGCAGCTTCTCTAACACGGTCTGTAGCTTGGCAGCCTCGTTGAACTGTTTCCAGGCCTCGGCCTTGCGCAGGATGGCGGCGGCTTCCGCAGTGCCCTGCGCCTCGATGGCCTTGGCCTGCGCCAGCCCGATGGCTTCGATCTTGCAGGCCTCCGCTTTACCCTCAGCTTCAATGGCCGCCGCCCGTCCGATGCCCTCCTTGCGCAGCTTTTCCTGCTCGGCCTCAGCCATGGCGATCAAAGCCGCACGCCGCCCTTCGGCCTCCAGGATGGCGGCTTGCTTGGCGGCCTCGGCCCGCACGATGGCCGCCTGCCGTTCGGCGTCAGCCGGCTTGATCACCGTAGCCTCCAGCTCCTTCTGCTTGCGCAGCACCTCCTGCTCTTGGACGGAAATCATCTCCTGCGTGCGAGTGCGTTCGATCTTGACCTCTTCGGCCACCACCGCCTGGCGCGCCTGGGCTTCCGAGAGCGGGCCGGCCTGCTTGGCGCGCGCCTTCTGCGTTTCCACTTCAGCCTGGTACTGCGCCTGCCGGATCTGGAAGTCACGCTCGGCCAGCGCAATCTCGGCCTGCGCGGCAAACTTGGCGCGCTCGCCTTCCTGAAGCGCCTGCGCCGAGCGGATCTTGGCGTCGCGAGTGGCCTCGGCCTCCCCGATCGCGGCGTCGCGTTTGACCTCGGCGGTGCGCCGCTTGCCCAGAGCATCCAGGTAGCCCTCCTCGTCGCTGATCTCCTGGATGGTGAGCACATCCACTCCCAGGCCCATCTTCTCCAGGTCCATGGCCGCCTCGCTGGTCAGCTTCTGGGCGAAACTCTGGCGGTCGGAGTTGATTTCCTCGACCGTTAAAGTACCCAGAATAGAGCGCAGGTGGCCCTCCAGCGTCTGGTAAATCACCCGGTGCATCTGGTCCTGACTCATGCCCAGGAAGCGCTCGGCGGCCGCCTGTAGCGAAGTGTCGTCGCTGCGGATTTTCACGTTGGCCACCGCCTTGACGGAGACCGGCACGCCCTTGAGAGTGTAAGCCCGCTTGATCTCCAGCGGTATGGTGATCACGTTCAGCGACAGGTAATCCACCTTCTCCAGCAACGGAAACTTCAGCGCCGCCCCGCCCTTCACCATGCGGTAGCCCACGACGCGGCCATCCGGCAGTCGCCGCTTGCGCCCGCTCAACACCGCCACCGTGTTGGGAGAAACCTTCAAGTAATTGCGGCTGAACAGCCAGGCGGCAATGAACAGGCCGAGTACGACCAGCAGGACGATTACCGGCAGAAACAACTGCGACAGCTCCCCGAACATGAGCCTCCTTTCAGGCAACCCCCGAGTGCCGGCGCACGATCACCGCTTCGCCGAGCACCCGCTCGATCCGCACGATCTCGTTTTCCGCAATCGGCTCGCCGTCCTCCGAGCGCGCGATCTTGTCGAGCAGTTCCTCTCCCAGCCGGCACCGTACCTGCCCCAATCCCCCTTTGGGAATTGCCACCACCACCCGCGCCGCCTGCCCGACCAGGTCCGCCGTGCGCACTTCGGTAGTGGCTTGCTGGCCCCACAGGAAACGCGCGAAGGCGTATATGATCGAGGCGAACACCACGCCGCTGGCAAAACCTACGCCCGAGGCCGGTGCGGGCGCCAGCCCGTAGTAAGTGGCCAGCGCGCCAAAGCCTCCGAAAGCGGTGACAAAGACGCTCAAGATCCGCGTTGAGAAAATCCCCGGGCCGCCGTGATCCAGATCGTGATCGAAATCCGCGCCTAGGTGTTCAAAAATCTCTCCGAACACCAGCGAGACCAGCAAGAACAAGAAGCCAATGGCGGCGATGCCGAGAAAGATCGTAAAGGCGGAGATCTCCGCAAGCCCCGCAGGCATCCAGGCAACCTCAGCAAGCGCAGTCTAGCCCACCGCCGCCGAGCAAGTCAAACCGCCCGCGGCTCTCGGCCCGGCGCAGCACCTCCCGCTCGGCGTCCACGGCCGGCGCCGCCGCATGTCGCGAGGCGGGCGGCAACCCGCCCACGGCCTCTTCAATCGCCGACAGCGCCGGAGTCGCCAGCTCCTGTTGCCGATGCAACCATTCCGTAAGAGCCGAGCCGCAGGCGATAGTGGGCGGGCAATTGGCCCGCGTGTCGACGGTTGCGGAAGTGATCCAGCAGGCGCTCGCTGGACATGGCGAATTTGCTTGAATGATTCGGGATGCCTCTTTTCATTCTGATTCAGGCACACGGAGCGTTGCCGTGAGTCAGCCGGAGGTGGTTGTAGCCGCCGTCATCGAGCGCGAAGGGCGCCTGCTCATCTGCCGGCGCGGTCCGCATGGCGCCCACCCGCTGAAGTGGGAGTTTCCCGGCGGCAAGGTCGAAGCCGGTGAGAGTCCTCAGGACGCTTTGCGGCGCGAGCTGGCCGAGGAGCTGGGCGTCACGGCTGAGATCGGCGAAGAACTGGCGCGCTATGCCTACCAATATCCCGGCCGGGAGCCCATCGTGTTGGCGTTCTACCGCGTACGTTCAATCCAGGGTGAGCCCCAGCTAGGCTCGTTTGCCGAAATCCGCTGGGAGCGTCCGGAAGCCTTGGCCCATTACGACCTTCTGGAAGCCGACCGCGAATTGTTAAAGGCCGGGGCGCGCGGCTGGTAGCCTTCTGCTCGGCGAAACAGGTCTCGGGACTCTCGCACTGGCGTTTGAGCCGGAAAAGCCTCAAAGCCGAATGCGCGAGTTCCACCTGCAAGCCGACGGAGTCGGCGACGCCGGCCCGGCGCAGGCGCTAGCCCGGACTCATTGCCTCTCAACGGGGCGCGATTCGCAAGGCCGCCTCGCGCCCCAGTCTCACGCAGTCCGACACGCCGATGCCCTCATAGGCGTTGCCCGCCAACTGAAGGCCTCTCAAAGCCGCCAGGCGCGCGCGAATGGCTGCCAGGCGTTCCAGATGGCCTACGGTGTACTGGGCCATCGAGCGCGGCCAGCGCGCCACCCGCACAAACACCGGCGCGGCCCGCAATCGAATGATTTCGGCGAGTTCCTCGCGCACCAACAGGCCAAGCGCTTCGTCGCTTTCCGCCAATAGCTCCTCATCCCCCAGGAAACACCGCAGCAGGACCATTTCGTCCGGCACGCGATAGCAGAACTTCGTTCCCACCCAGGTGCACGCCGCCAGCCGCCGCCTTTCACGCTTGGGAATCAGGAACCCGAACCCGGCGAGCGGGCGCATCACCTCCGACCGCCGATAGCCTAGCGATATGGTGATCGAGGAGCGGTAAGGTACGCCATCCAGCAGCGCCGCCAGCCCGCCGTCCAGCGGACGCACCAGCCGCGCCGCTTCCCAGGCCGGACACGCCAACACCACATTGCGCGCCTCCAGCCACTGGCCGCCCACGCGCACTGCATAACCATCGTCTCGGTGCTCTAACGCCTCGGCCTCTCGGTGGATGACCTCGGTATGCGGCGCCGCCGACGCCAAGGTCTCTACCAACTTCCCCAAACCGTCGCGCAAGGTCTGAAACAGCGGCCCGGAGCGCTGCCCGCGACTCCGCCGCCGCATGGCCAGCACGCCGCGCGTGAGACTGCCGTAGCGGCGCTCCATCTCCAGGAAGCGCGGCAGCACTGCGGCTACGCTCAACTCGGCAGGATCACCGCCGTAGACCCCGGCTAGCAGCGGCTCAGCCAAGTAATCCACCGCCTCCCGGCCATAGTGCTCGGCTACGAATTCGCTCACCGAGCGGTCCCGCCCGGCTTGCATCGGCACACGTCGGAAAATCTCGGCCGCCATCCGCAGCTTGGTCCGCCAACCGAGCAGCGGCGAGCGCAACACCGGCCACACTCTCGTGGGCACCATCATCATCAGGCCGTCAGGCAGCGCCAGCAGCCGCCCGCCGCGCAACACGTAGGTAACCCTCAGATGATCGTTTGATCCGATCAGCTCGCCTTCCAGCCCCAACTCGCGGATCAGCTCTCGCGCCCAGGGCTTCTCGGCCAAGAAACTGTCTGGCCCGGTCTCGACCAAGCAGCCGTGAATGCGCTCGCTCCGGATGACGCCGCCCAGCCGCGGTTGCCTCTCGATCAGAGTGGACCCAACTCCGGCCCGCGCCAGATAGTAGGCGCTCGAAAGCCCGGAGATGCCGCCGCCGATGATCACTGCGCGCCGCATCAGGGAGCTGCGAGTTTCGCCATTGCAATCTCGGCAAGGGCGGCGATCAAGTTAGGCGAATCGTTCAGGGATTCCGGGCGCACCAGCTCGAGTCCGCGCTGCCGGGCGTAGTCGCGGAAGTGCACGTCCACGTCGTAGAGGATTTCAAGATTGTCGGCCAGGAAACCGATGGGCGCCAGAACGACCTCCCTTATTCCCTGCGAGGCGTACCGGTCAAGCACCGATTCGACCGTCGGACCCAACCAGGCCTCCTGGTCCGCGCCTTGGCTCTGGTAGGCAAAATCCCAGCCGCTCAGGGCCAGGCGCCGAGCTACCGCCGCGGCCGTAGCGCGCGCTTCCCGGTCGTAAGGATCCCCGGCCTCCAGGATTCGTTGCGGCAGGCTGTGCGCGGTGAATAGAACGCGCCGGCCGGCGGCCAGCGGCGCAAGTTTCTCGGCGAAGGCTTCGATCAGCAAGGGATGATCGTGAAAGCTTTTCGTCCAGACGATCTCCGCCGCCAGCCCCATGTCCGCTTTGCTCTGCTCGACCCGGCGGTAGTACAGTCCGATGCTCGCGCGCGAGTACTGAGGAGTCAGGCATACCGCCACCAGCCGCTCAATGTGGTCGGCTTTGATGCGCGCAACGACCTCCTGAATAAAGGGGCGCCAGTTGCGCATGGCGAAGTAGACCGCGACCGGCCGCCCCAGCGCAGCCAGACGTTGCTCGAGCGCCTCCGCCTGCCTGCGCGTCCAAGCGGTCAGCGGCGAGCGGCCGCCGATGGCCGCGTATCGCTGCCGCATTTGCTCCCGCAAACCGGAAGGCACTGGGCGGCCCCCGCGCACCAAGTCCAGGTAGGCATCCAGGTCCTCAGGTCGCTCCGGTGCGCCGTAGGCCAGCAGCAGGACCGCCTGCTTCACAGCTTGAATTCCCGGACGTAACCGACTACCGCCTTCACGTGCTCGACCGGCGTCTCCGGCAGGATACCGTGTCCCAGATTGAAGATGTGACCGGGCCGCGAGCCGGTACGCTTCAGCAACTCGTGCACCCGCATTTTCAGCTCCGGCAAGGGCGCCAGCAGCACGGCCGGGTCCAGGTTGCCCTGAATGGCGCAGCGGTAGCTCACGTCCATCCAGGCCTGATCAATATTGACCCGCCAATCCACGCCCAGCACGTCGCAGCCCACCGCATGCAACTCGCGGTAAAAGCCGCCCGCGCCTGTGCCGAAGTGGATCACGGGAACGCCGCTCGAGCGCAGCCGTTCGATCAGAGCCCGGGAGTATGGCGCTACGTAGCGGGCGTAGTCGTCCGGCCCCAGCGCCCCCACCCAGCTATCGAACACCTGGATGGCGCGTGCACCGGCGGTTATTTGCAACAGCCCGAAGGCGCCCAGCACGTCCACCAGCTTGCCCATTAACCGGCGCCAGAGCGTCTCGCCGGAGTACATCATCTGCTTGGTCCTGAGGAAGGTTCGCGAAGGACCGCCTTCGATGATGTAACTGGCCAGGGTGAACGGCGCGCCTACAAAACCTATCACCGGCACGCGCCCGGCCAGGGCTTTCACCACCATCTGGATAGCTTCCGCTACGTAGCTCAGCTCGTCGGTGTTCGATATGGACAGCGTGTCTATGTCCTCAGAGGTTCGCACTGGGTTGTCAATCACCGGACCCGACCCGGCCACAAACCGCAGCTTCAGCCCCATTGGCTCGACGGGCAGCAGCAGATCCGCGAATATGATCGCCGCGTCCACGTCCAGGATCTCGACCGGCTGCAACGTGACCGCAGCCGCCAACTCGGGGCGCTTGCAGATTTCCAGCAATCCGTGCCGGGCGCGGATGGCCCGGTAGGGTTTCAGGTAGCGACCTGCCTGTCGCATGAACCATACGGGCCGCACGTCAGTGGGACGACGGCGGCAGGCATCCAGAAAACGGCTGTTCATGGGAGCCACGCGCATTGAAGTTCCGCTGTGTCCTCGCACAAGAATACGCGCAAGTCCTTGGGTCTATGCCGGGCCGCCCATTGGCGGCCGAGAATGAAGAAGGGTTTGGTCCAGGCCTCGCTGTCCAGCGTTCTGGCCGCCAGCACCGAGACCGATAGCATGCCCGCGGCCGGATATCCCGTCCGCGGATCCATGATATGGCTGTAAGTCTTTCCCTCCGCAACGAAAAACTTCTCGTAGCTGCCCGAGGTGGAAAGCGACTGGTCCCGCAAGCGTAAAGTCTCCACCGTCTGCGTCTCGTCTTTGGGATGGCGGATGCGCACCTCCCAGCCTTGAGGTTCGCCCGGCGGCGCGCCAAGGCCGTAAATGCTGGAGCCGGAGGCCGACACCAGGGCGGCGCGAATGCCGTTGTCCCTTAAGATCGCCACAACCCGGTCCACGGCGTATCCCTTGCCGATTCCTCCGGGGTCTATCTCCACACCGGGTTCAGTGAACCGCACAGTCTGGTTCTCGGCATCCAACACGAGCTTGCCGTAGCCTACCTTGGCCGCGGCTGCCGCGATCTCCTCCCGCGCCGGTAAGCGTCCGGTGCCGCGGTAAAACCCCCAGACCTTCATCAGCGGGCCCACTGTGATGTCGAAGGCGCCTTCGCTGGCTCGACTGTAGTCCTGGCAGGCGCTGAGCAACTCGAACAACTCCCGGCTCACGCGCACCGGATGGTCCGCCGCCTCACGGTTGACACGGCTCCACTCGCTTGACGGGCGATAGTTGGAGAGCATGCGCTCCAGACGCCGGACTTCCGCGAAGGCCGCGTCCGCGGCGTTCTCCAGCCTATCCCGCTCCTCGCCGTAAAGCGCCACCGTGAAGGTCGTGCCCATGGCGTCCAGGCTGGCCTCCAGGCGGAGCAGTTCCTGAGCGCGGGCGCCAATGCCCGACAAACCAAACAAAAATACTATGATTTGTAGCGGCCGCCGGAAAGCCGCCCGCTCGGTTACCCTTTTCACCGCTCCGGCTGGCAAGCTCACGCGAGGGGCTCCCCTTTCGCTCCGGCCCGATCCCCTGCCGGCTGCTCATCATGGCCCGACTGCTGAGCGCGTCCCTCGGCCTGGAAATGAAACTCCGGAATCCGCCACAGGCGCATCCGCGCCGCCACCTCCCGGCGAATCCAGTGCCGCGCCCCTTCCAGAGCTCTGAGCGCCTCCCGCTGCTGGTCGCAGTCACCGCCGGCAATCACGCGCACTTGGGCATGCCGCAGGTCCCGGCTAACCGCCACCCCGGTCACCGCCACCGCCGCCAGTCGCGGATCCGACATCTCATAGCCGATGATCTCAGCCAGCTCCTCCCGCAACGCTTCCGCCACTCGTTCCGTGCGCCGGGCGTCCATCGCCGATTCACTCCAACCATTCCACGCCGGCTGCCACCAAGCTTGCTCCCAGCAGTTCGGCGGCCTCCCGCTCGACCGATTCCAGCACCTGCGCGGCGTGGCGCCGGTCCGCCGAGACCGTAACCGCCGCCACCAGCGCCCGTTGCCAAAGCTCCTGACAGTCTATTTCCGCTACCGAGACGTTATACTTGCGCCGCAAGCGGTCCTTCAAACCGTGGACTACCTGCCGCTTGTCCTTGAGCGAGTGTGAGTTCTCCAGCCTCACCTCCAGGGTGAGGACTCCTACGCTCGGCATGGAGCCTCGTCAAACCAGCGCCTCGGCGGCCACTGTCTCGCGGACGAAGGCCTCCAGCACGTCGCCCGGCTTGACGTCGTTGAAGTTCTCGATCGCCAGACCGCATTCCAAGCCGGCCTTGACCTCGCTGACGTCGTCCTTGTAGCGCTTCAGGGAGGCCACCTTGCCCGTGTACACAACCACGTTGTCGCGCAACACGCGCAGTTCGCTGTCGCGGCTGATGTAACCGTCCACCACCACGCAGCCGGCCACCGTACCCACTTTGGCGATGCGGAAGATCTCTCGCACTTCCGCACGTCCCCGGTAAACCTCCTTGATCACCGGCTCCAGCAGGCCGGCCATGGCTCGCTTGATTTCATCGGTCAAGTCATAGATGACCGAATGAAGCCGGATGTCAACCTTCTCCCGCTCGGCCAGAGCGGCGGCATTGCGATCCGGCCGCACATTGAAGCCGATGATGATGGCTTCGGAAGCCACTGCGAAATCCACGTCGTTTTCCGTGATGGCGCCGACGCCGGAGTGAATCACGCGGATCCGCACCTTCTCGTTGGAAAGTTTCTGGAGGGTCTCCGTGAGCACCTCGGCCGTGCCCGCCACGTCGGCCTTGAGGATCACCAGCAGTTCCTTGACCTCGCCCTCTTTCAGTTGAGTGTGCAATTGCTCTAGCGAGGCCCGGCTGCTGCGCGCCAAGGCTTGCTCGCGCGCCTTGACTTCCCGGTACATCACGATTTGTTTGGCTTTGGCGGTATCCGTCACGACTTGGAAGCTGTCGCCCACCTCAGGCAGGGATTCCAGCCCCAGCACCTCGACCGGGGTCGCCGGGCCGGCCTCCCGCAACTGCTGGCCGAGATCGTCGAACATGGCGCGCACCTTTCCGAAGACGGCACCGGAAAGCACGAAATCCCCGACGTTGAGGGTGCCGTTGCTGATCAGCACCGTAGCCACGGGGCCGCGCCCCTTGTCCATCTTCGCTTCCAGGACCGTGCCTACCGCCGGGCGGTTCGGGTCGGCCTTCAGCTCCTGCATGTCGGCTACCAACAGGATCATTTCCAGCAGCAAATCCAAATTCTGTTTGGTTCGCGCCGACACCGGAACCATGACCGTATCGCCGCCCCATTCCTCCGGCACCAAACCCCGGTCGCTGAGCTGCTGTTTGACGCGCTCGGGTTGGGCGTCCGGCTTGTCAATCTTGTTGATTGCCACGATGATCGGAACCCCTGCCGCGCGGGCGTGATCAATCGCCTCCAAGGTCTGCGGCATAACGCCGTCGTCTGCCGCCACCACCAACACCACGATGTCGGTCACCTTGGCGCCCCGCGCCCGCATGCGCGTGAAAGCTTCGTGGCCCGGGGTGTCAATGAAAACGATCTTGTGGCCGTCTTTCTCAACCTGGTAAGCGCCGATGTGCTGGGTGATTCCGCCCGCTTCGCGCGCCGCTACGTTGCTTTCCCGGATGGCGTCCAGCAGAGACGTCTTGCCATGGTCCACATGGCCCATGACCGTCACCACCGGCGGGCGCTTCACCCACTCGCCTCCCTCCAAGGCGCTCTCGGCGCGCGCCTGCTCCTCGGTTTCCTGCTCGAAGCTGCGCTGTTGGACCTCGGCTCCGAACTCCCGCGCCACTTCTTCCGCCAGCTTCACATCCAACGTCTGGTTGATGGTGGCAAAGACTTTCTTGTCCACCAGCTTCTTGATCACCAGGCTGGCTTTCAGGCCCAGTTTTTCGGACAGCTCCTTGACCGTGATGCCTTCGGCAATCGTGATCTGCTTGCCCTCGGCCGGACGTTCGGGCTCCTGCCGGCGAGCGCTGGGACGGTGCAGGAGCTTCTCCTCGCGCTCCAGCTCCCGATCCACTACCCGCGCGTGCTTGCGCTCGGCGGGGCGCCTGCCGTCAGCAGGCGGAGCAGGCGCCGGGCCGACTCCCAAAGGAGTGGTCGGATGCATGCCGCGGCCGCGCGCGGCCGGGCCTGGCACGGCGCCGGTCTTAGCGCGCAGGGTCTGCCCGGGGCGCACCGGGCCTTTGTAAATGGGCTGTCCGGGAACCGGCCGCACGGGCGGACCGGGACGCGGCTGCGGCTGTCCGGGCATGGCCCTGGTTTGCTCGATCCGCCTGACCAACTCAGGACGCGGAGGCACGACAGGGCGCACGGCCGGCTGGCCGGCCAGCGGAACAGAGGCCGCGGGCGTTGTTGCA
>Ga0272448_1000825_pt1 | contig 44674 bp, 44 predicted proteins | sample YNPCB0191_FD_202220 | JGI IMG/M metagenome (GOLD analysis project Ga0272448, IMG submission 202220) | Hot spring sediment microbial communities from Yellowstone National Park, WY, United States - YNP-CB-019-1 | ecosystem: Environmental > Aquatic > Thermal springs > Hot (42-90C) > Sediment... | reverse complement strand
CTAAGTTAGCTATCTGTCTTTGAGAAAGAACAAGCAATTCAGAAGCTTGCTTTTGGGTTATGTGTTTATTTATTACTTCCTGAATTATTTTAAGTCTTTTTAACTCCTTTGGCCTCAATATAATAATTTCCTTCTGGCTCATCATACCCTCCTTTTTTCTGGATGGTATTATTGTAGCATAGCTTAGAATATGAAATTTCTAAATTGCCAGAATATGAAATTATTATATTGCGGTTACAGAATTTAATAAACTTTTATCTTTAGATTTTCTTTATATTTTTAATATTGATTTGGCATTCTTTAGGATATAGATAGAGAGGTTTAATTTTATCTAAAGGCGTAAATTTTTTTCTATTTATATATTTTATCGCTAACCTTATAAGATTTGTGGCTTTAGGCCAGAAATAGTCCTGGTCTAATGCACGACTATTTTTTACATTATACATAATATTGTCTCTATACAAATTCAATCCATCTCCTAAAAAAGTAGTTCCTTTAGGAACAATTTTTATTAACTCTTCTATCCCTATTAAAGATAAAGGTCTAATCTGCTTCAAAGAGAAATTATCTTTTTGATATACCGAAGTATAAAGGAGTTTCCTTTTTGCATCTATAATCGGACAGATATATGAAACATCCTCTAAATCCAAAGCATTATAAGCGATCAACTCTAAAGTGGAAATCCCCACTATCTTTTTTTTAAGTACCAAAGATAAACCCTTAACCGTAGAAAGCCCTATCCTTAAACCAGTAAAAGAACCCGGACCTAAACCTACCGCTAAATAATCTATATCTTTAATTTTCATCTTTAAAGCTTTAAGAATTCTATCGATATGTTCGATGAGATAGATATCGTGACCTCTGCCTAAATCCAAGCGATATTCATAGATTCCCACCCCATCAGATAAACCAATACATAAAAATTTTGTTGAAGTATCAATACCTAATATCTTCATTTTTTAAAGTTCTTTTAAATTTATCCAAAGTAAGAGCGTAATCCTTACCCACATAAGAAAAATCTATCTTCCGTTTATTTTCATCTATAATCTCAAATTCAATTCTAATAAAACTAATGGGTAAAAAATCATTAGTTAGCCTCTCTGCCCATTCAATAATAATTATCCCCTCTTTATAAAAATATTCCTCATATCCAAGACTTACAATATCCTTTATATTTTTTATCCGATAAAGGTCCATATGATATAAAGGAATTTTTCCCTTATATTCATTAACCAAAACAAAAGCAGGACTTCTCACTTCATCTGGTAGCACTCCTAAACCCGAAGCAACCCCTTTTACAAAAACAGTCTTTCCTGCTCCTAATGGTCCAAAGATAAGTATCACATCTTGGACTTTAAGAAAACGACTAAATTTCTTTCCCAAATTAAAGGTCTTATATTCGGAATTAGATCTTATCTGCATCAAAAATGCCTAAAACCTTTTATCCTTATATCTTTCTCCTTAAAATTTTTATCGATCAATTTAAAACCGTAATCTCCAGAAACAATCTGACCGATAGGATAATAAAGTTTTTTAGCGATAATCCTTTTTGCCTCTTTAGGAGTAACTGTAAATAATAACTCAAACTCCTCTCCCTGATTAATAATAGTTTCTATATCTTTTTTAGTTTTAAAAGTAGGGATGAGTTTTTCATAAATCACTGCTCCCACATTACTCTGTTTTAATATATGATTTAAATCTTGAGTTAAACCATCAGAAATATCGATCATAGAATTTATGGAAAAATTATTCACTAAGTATCTCGCCTCTTTTATGCGGGGTAAAAAATAAAGATGCTTTTTGGGCTTTCCTAATCTATCCGTAATAAAAATAATATCATTTAATTTTGCATTACTGCGCAAAGGAACCTTTTCTTTTTCTACCCGCCCCAACATACTTATATCAATAATTAACCTCTCCGCTCTACTTATATCTCCTCCTACAATTTCAAAAGAAAACTTTTTCATCCAAAATTTAAAACCCTTATATAATTCTTTAATCGAATTTAAAGTAATATCTTTAGGTAATCCTAAGGAAATTAAGCTATATTTAGGTATACCCGCTTTGGAAGCGATATCACTTAAAACTACACCCATGGCTTTTCTACCAATTAAGTAAAAAGGTATTTCTCTTGTAAAATCAACATCTTCCACCAACATATCACAGCAAAAAAGAAGATAATTTTTCTTATCAAATTCAATTATTGCGCAGTCATCATCTATCCCCTTTATAACTGAAATATCTTTATGTTTTATCCACTTTTTTATATTCTCAATTAAACCGAATTCACCAATCCTGCTTATTCTCATTTTAAAAATCTCTTAATATTTATTTCAAAAGGGGCTTCGATTATACCTTTCTCAGTAATAAAACCGGTGATTAATCTATTGGGGGTAACATCAAAAGCGAAATTTAAAACTTTTGCAGATTTGGGAGCGATCGGTCTTTTAAAAAATAAATGGGTGACTTCATAAGGAGATCTTTCTTCTATAATGATAGACTTCCCATCTTTTATTGAAGGATCAAAACTCGATAAAGGAGCAACTACATAGAAGGGAATTTTATGATAATTTGCTAAAACCGCCAAACTGTAAGTTCCGATTTTATTTGCGGTATCACCATTTAAAGCGATCCTATCTGCTCCTACCAAAACTTTATCGATCATTTTTTTCTGCATCAAATATCCTGCGGTATTATCGCAGATCAAAGTTACATCGATTTTATTCTGCATAAGTTCCCAAGTAGTAAGGCGCGCTCCTTGAAGAAGAGGTCTTGTCTCACAGGCAAAAACCTTAATTTTCTTTCCTTGTTTTTTTGCTTCATAGATTAGTCCTAAAGCGGTACCGTAATCAACGGTTGCCAAAATTCCCGTATTACAGACAGTTAAAATCCTATCGTTATCTTTAATAATCCTTGCGCCTATCTTTGCCATCTTTCTACAGATATACCTATCTTCTTCTAAAATACTTTTTGCTTCTTCAAGTAATATCTCCTTTATCCTTTGAATAGATTTTTCTTTATTACTTTGGGCTTTATCTAAAAGACGGTTAAGTCCCCAAAAAAGATTTACCGCAGTTGGTCTACTTGAGCCAATAAGATGGGCGCATCTTTTAAGTTCTTTTTTAAATTCAGAGTAGTTTTTTGCTTTAGAGTCTCTTATCCCTAAATATAGACCAAAAGCTGCTATCCCCGCTAAGGCAGGCGCTCCCCGAATACGCATATTCTTAATCGCTTCGATTACCTCCTCTAAAGAGGAAAGAGAAAGATACTTTAATCTCTCAGGAAGCAATGTCTGATCAATAATCACCAAAGAATTTCTCTTCCAATCAATCGTCCTTATCTTCATATTTATGAAGATTATTTTCTTTAAAAAATATTCCATTTAAAAAACCGTAATGCCAACTTAAAAAAACGGGCAAAATATAAAGATCAAATTTGAAATATAATATAAGAAAGAGAAAAATAAAGATAAAAAAGAGCAATAAATAAATGTTCATATAAAAAAGAGCGATGCAAAAACATAGAAATATACCTAAAGTCAAAAAAGGCAAAATCTGAATTTTTCTAAATATTCCGTACTTTTTTACCAAAAATCCTTGCGCCCAACCATAACGATACATCATCTTTAAGAAGGATCTCAAATTACTTGGGCGGTAATGATAAACAATTGCCTTAGGATTAAAAATGATTTTATAGCCTTTTTTCCTTAAGCGATAATCTAACTCTACATCTTCACCGGGCCATAAATTTTCTAAAAATCCATTTTCTTCTAAAAAGATATCCTTTCTATACATCACATTACAGGATGGATTATGATTTACTTCTACAGATTCTTTCCTTTTAGCTATATGCATATAATCACTAATAAAACCTATCTTTTTAAAAAATTCAGATACTTTTCTTCCAAATTCGGTCTCATCTTTAGGGATCTCCTGTATTCCTCCTACAGAAACAATTTTAGATTCTTTAAATCCAGAAATTAGTTCGGTTAACCAACTTTTATCTACAAAACAATCCGCATCAGTAAAAGCGAGATACTCTCCCTTCGCTTCTTTAACTGCCATATTCCTTGATTGAGAAGGTCCTAAGGCTTTGATGTTTTTTATTATTTTTATTTTATCTTTATAATTTTCTAAGATTTCTGGAGTCCTATCTTCTGAACCATCATCGATAACTATCACTTCATAATTTTTATAATCTAAATTCAAAACTGAATCGAGGCATTTTTTTATCGTTTTCTCAGCATTTCTTGCAGGAATAATTATACTTACATAAGGTGTATTCATCTTTTTAAAAGGTAAGAAAGAAAATTTTTTGCTCCCCTAAACTTACGATAAAAATCGGATGAGGAACGAGTTTTTAAAATAAATTTTAATATATAAAGAGGTCGGAAATAAAATTTTTTTAGTCCTAAATCAACATAATAGTTTATTCTTTCTTGACTCATCCATGGGTAAGAAACAACACCTTGTTGCTCACCCGAATAAAGCCATTTATCCCAACTTTTAGTTATCAACCAACCATTCTGTTCACACATCTGAAAAAATTTTGTTCCTGGGAATGGTACTGCACCTGAAAACTGTATAGTATCCATACCAAGGTTTAATGCAAACTCTATAGTCTTTTTTGCAGTCTCTTCTGTTTCTCCAGGCAAACCTATAACAAAACATCCGTGGACTTGTAGTTTTGCTTCTTTCGCTAATCTCATAAATTCTATTGATTGTTCTAAGGTTATATGTTTATTCATATTGTTTAAAATCTGCTGTACTCCTGACTCAAACCCTACTAATAGTTCCCTACATCCAGCTTTTTTCATCATTTTAAACATCTCTCTATCAGCATTGTCAACACGTGCATTTACAGAAAAAGTTATTTTTAACCCACGATTAAGGATTTCCTCACAAATTAAGATCGCTCTTTCTTTATTCACAGTGAATGTATCATCTTCAAAGAAAAACTCACCTTTTAAAACCTGAGGGCATAATTTTATATCATATTCTATCTCATCCACTACATTTTTAGGACTCCTTAATCTATATCGAGTTCCATGCATCACTTGAGGCCAAAGACAAAATATACACTGATTAGGACAACCTCTTCCTGAAATAACATCAATATAAGGATAGAGTTTTCCTCCATCAAAATACTTCATTAAATCTAAATGATGCCAAGCCGGAAAAGGTAGTTCATCTAAATTTTCAATTAAGGGTCGCCGGCCAGTAATTTTTACAACACCACAATCATAATAAGCGATACCTAAGACGTTCTCTAAATTAGGATAATTTTCTATTATCTCTTTAACCGTATAATCACATTCACCTATACAAGCGATATCTATAGCTCCCTCTGCCATACTAAGCGTCTCTTTAGGTAAAGCAGAGATATGCGGCCCAACCATAATTACCTTTGCTTCGGATTCTTCTTTTACAATCTTAGCGCATTCGATATCTGAATATATCGATGGAGTGGTAGAATCTAAAATAACGAAATTGGGTTTTTCTTTTCTAATCAAAATACGCAAGTCCTTTTTTGTCTGATTATTAGCTACCATATCTATCAATTTCACATTAAAACCAGCCTTTTCTAATACTGCAGTAGCATAAGCTAACCAATCAGGAGCCCTTAATACTCTTCCTCTTGTTCTCGCTGCCCAGCGTTGAGTACGGCAGAAATCCTTAACAAATGGCTCATTTATAACTAATATTTTCATCTCTGAAAACCTACTCCTTGTCAATCTTTTTGTTTTTTAGGTTTCAGCCATTCATCTCTTCGTGCTTTTTAGCACACGGTCTATTGATTCGGCCCCAGGCTTCCCAATCACTTTAACGGGCTCTTAAATCTGGCCCAGAAAAAAATTGCCGGGCTTGCCTGGGGTAAATCTTTTCTTTTAATGGTCTATAGGGTTGTTGGTATTTTAATACTGCCCAAATTATATGGGCTAATTTGTTTGCTATAGCCAGCCTTGCTTTCTGTTTACCTTTCTTTTGTTCTATTCTTTGATAAAAGGCTTTTAAAGAACCATCTTTTAATATTGCTTTACAGGATGCTTCAATTAATGCCCATCTTAGATATTTATTTCCTTGTTTAGTAATTTTACCGGTATGATTGAAATTACCTGATTGATGTATAGAAGGAACTATACCTATGTAAGAGGATAGTTTTTTAGGTGTAGGGAATCTATTTATATCTACTATTTCACATAGAATAAGATGGGCAGTAAAAAAGCCTATGCCTGGTATAGTAAGCAGTAAGTTCGCTAAAATTGAGTATTTTACTTTTTCTTTTATAGACCTGTTTACTTCTTCTATTAATCTATTAAGTTGCTCTATTAAATAAAGGTATCCCTCTAAACTTTTAGATAAGGGAAAGGGGAGCTCTATCTTCTTTAACCACTCTAAGCCTCTTTTACCAAATAGATCAGAGATACAGGGAGAATTTAGCCCTTCTCTTTCTAATAGAGAATGTATCCTGCATTTTAAAGATGTCCTTATCTTTACTAAAACTATTCTATATCTTAACTCTTCTCTTAATGACCTTACCTCTTTAGGAGCTAAGAAGCTTTGAGGGATTAGGTCCGCTCTACTTAATTGTGCAAGTAAACGACTATCTATGGAATCTGTTTTTATTTTACTTTCTGCAATTACCCTTGTTTTATAAGGATGAGCTAAGATGGTATTTAGATTTGCTTCCTCTAATAGATCAGCTAGCCAATACCAACTACCTGTTGCCTCTAAAACTACTTTTGTTTTATCTGAAGGGAAAGATTTAAAATAATTAAGCATTTCTCTTTTATCAGTATGGTAAAGCTTTCTGTCTTCGATGAGATTGCCTTCTTTATCTACTACTGCTACAGAAGAAAATTTTTTATGTTGGTCAATCCCCATAAAATACTCGAAATTCTCTTTTAAATTATCCATAACCTACTCCCTCCTTTCTTTTGTTTTCATTATACTTATTATACATATTTCTTATACTGGGAGTAGGTTTTCATAATATCATATTTTAAGGCCTTAAACTATAAAAGAAAATATACCTTCCAAATAACTTATAGATACTCCTCAACTGTATCTTACCTGAGAGATTTTTTAAGAAATCTTCTGAGTTAGAAATTTTTCCTTTTTCTAAAATAAGATAATAGACCTGTTGTGGCTGTTGGGTTATGCCTGCTTCTTTAAAATGATAATTATCTTTAATATATTCAAAAAGGATAGGGTTTTTTTGGGCTAAAAGATGGATGAACTCTGCAGGATAAAAACAGATATATCTTATGTTCCATTTGTCTTCATTCTTTTTAAATTCTTCTAAATCATCTGTCCAACCCACATACCTTTGAGCATAACGGGCAATAGCATAACCTTGAGGATGAGTGTAGAGAAATATCCTTTCATCCGGCTGAGTAAATTCTTTTAAAGATTGCCCTGCTACATCCTCTCCAATAAATACTGTACCAAACATCCTTTTTAAAGAATCGTGGATAAAAGGCATGGATAAAATTAAGATTAAAAAACTCAAATGGATAAATATATCGCGCTGAAAAAATATTTTTATAGTTTTAGAAATATTCTCTATCGCGTAAACAACTGAAATACAAACTAAAACTAAAAATGGCATATGAGAATAGTTATGTTGATTAATACAATCAGAAAAAACCATACTGTAAATTATAATATTAACTGCCCAGCCCATAATATAACGCTCAAGAATAGTCTTCTGTCTTCTGCTAAAAGCAATTAAAATACCTAAACTAGTTAATGTAAGAAATATAAATCCAAAATTTTCGCCTACTAAATACCATCGGATCATATTACCATTCTTTATCCAATAATCGTAACTAAAAATCTCGCCCCATCTCATCAAGTTTAATCCCTTAAATTCCCATTCTCCAATACACCTTAACCAAAAAGTTGTCATAGGAATAAGAATAAGAGAAAAAAAGAAAGTCATAACTATCTTAAAAAACTCTTTTTTTTGTTTTAATATAGTTTTAAAGGGAAAACAGAATATAAAAGGAAAAATCCCAAATAAGAAACTAAATTTATAAAGCCAAGATAAAGAGAAAGCAATTCCACCTAAAAACAAATACTTTTTATCTAAACTAAAAATATATTTAAGAAATAAAAAATTACCCAAAAGCATAAAGAAAAAAGCAGGGCTTTCCGGTTGGAGATTACGTGAGAAAAAAACCGCCAGAGGCATTATCGCCATAAGAAGACTAGAAAATATTGCTGATTTTTTTTCTTTAAATAACAAAATCCCTATAAAATATATAACTAAAACACTCAATATACCAAATAGAACATTGATTAGACGCGCTGACCAGAGATTCTCTCTCCATAACTTCCAGGCAAATAAAATCTGATAAGTGATTAAAGGCGGTTGGGGATATAACCGCATCTTTGGGTCCTCCTCAAAGGCATTGTAAAAATAAATCCGACGAGAAATAAAATCTTGCGTATTCAGCATCTCCTGAGCCATACTTAAGTATTCATTCTCTTTCATATTGTGATATCCAATAGAAGGAAAATCAAGATTATATGTCCTTAAACTAAAACCTAAGAGCATGATTACAAAAAGAAAAAAAACTGTTTTTAATTTATTCATTATTTTTTAATTTAAAAAATATTGCTGGAAATCTCAAAGATTCGCATTTCCATAAATATACATATCTCTTTTCCAAATATTCAAGCAACTGCTGAGAATTAGGATTGTTATAAACAATAAATATAAAATATGAAGGTAAAACTTTTAATTTTTCTAAGCTATCTTTATTAAATATAGGTAAACAATGTCTATGAAGATAGTACTGGATAAAAGGATATCGATAATAGTTTATACCTACTTCATCGGATTGGCTACTTAACTCTTTTAATTCCAACAGGCATTTTTTGAATTTTATAAATTCATTGTACATTATAATTCTTTCTCTTGTTACAGGTAATTCGCTGTTAATTATCCCATTAAATATTATTACTCCTATAATTAAACATAAAAAAAGCATAGGATAATATCCAATAGAAAAATTCTCTTTTATAAAAGAAAAAATAATATAAGAAAATATAGTAAATCCTATTACTACAAAAGGAACAAGATGTCGAGCCAAAAATAAAACAAAAGTATGTGCCCAAGAATGTGAAGGGAAAATTATATACCAACTAATTCCGCAAATGCCAAAGATTATCCAAAGACGAAATAGATAATTAATCTCTTCTTTCAATCCTAATGATAATTTGTGATATAAAAGATAAGAAAAAAATGCACATAAAATTAATATAAAGAAATTAAACATAAAAACCAAAGAAAAATTCCTCAAAATTACGTATCTTAACCATATAATAAAATCCATAGGAGGCGCGTCTCTGCTTTTAGAGATCCGGGTAATAAATATCTCTCTTAAATCCTCAAAAGCACGCCAAAAATCTTCAAAATACCAGATATTCTGAAAGAAATGTAACAGAAAGGCAAAAACAGGGGCACTTAACAATACAAAAATTTCTTTTCTGGATAGACTAACTCCTCTATCTTTAAAAAATTCTCTAAATAGGATAAAGAAAAGCGATAGATAAACAATATATTCAAATGTAGACAGTGATTCTAATACTAACAGTATCCATAACAAAAATAAAATATATTTTCTTTTTTTACCCGCACTTTTTATCATTATTAAAAAAATAAATATAATTAAAGAACGAAAGAAGTCTGAATAACAGGATTCATGTAAAGAATCTATTCCAAATATAAAAAGTGGATTACTTATATAAAAAATTGTAGATAAAAAAACAACTAAATAGGAATTACTTATTTTTTTAATAAAAAGATACCAAAATAAAATATTAAAAAATGAAAATAATAATGATATTGCTCTAAACAAATATACAGAATCTGTCCTAAAAATCATACGCAATAATCCATTAAAATTTTCAGTTAACGGTGGATAGTGCGTATATGCATCGGTAGGTTTGTTTAAATTTAATTTAAATATGGGTAAAAATCGAGAGTTAATAAATCCAAATTTAACAAAATTTTCTCCAGCAATTAAAACATTGGCATCAGTAAATTCATCTCCATGGTCTAATTCAGGAAAACTAAGACGTACGATAGCGATACTTAAATAAAGAATGCATATTATAAGCAATGAATACCTTTTAAAATATTCCATATTTCATTTAAATAAAAATATTCATAAAATTACCTTTTCTGCGCTAACACAAACATTTCGCCTAATTTAAATTTAAAAGGATGATTTTTCAAAACTGAAGGAGTAAATAATTCAATTAAAGACGAAAATGTGGTTAATATCGGTGTCTTGTATACATAAAAATAAGATTTTATGTAACTCAGCGACAAAAACTTATTAGAATCTTTAACTTCTAAAACAGAAAATCCAGTTTTATCTAAAATCAACTTTATATTCTGAGACGAAAAGTAATATAGATGTTCGGGTTTAAAATGCGACCAATAAGAACCCATTAATTTACAAGAAAGACTGTCAGTATTAACAGTTGAAATAGCAAGTATCCCTTTTGATTTTAAAATCATTGAAATATTACGAAGCGTTTCTGTTGGTGAAGATAAATGCTCAATTACATCAAACATAGTTATCACGTCAAAACTATCCGGAGCAAAATGTATATCTGATAAAGTTCCCCTACTAACACGCGAACCAAATTTCTCTCTTGCCAAATTTACTGCATATTCCGATACATCTATACCATAAACATCCCATCCCCGTTGTTGAGCAACCTCTAAAAAAAAGCCCATAGCACAACCGATATCGAGAATTCTTCCTTTTGCTATATATTTTTCAATTTCTCTTAACCAGACTTCAAATGTATAAGTTTTATTAAGCTTAGTAATCTCAGTCATTTTACCATTGACTTCCCAATGACTATAGTACTGTTTATTATAAAAATTACCCAAATCTACCAAGTAGTTTTGATGTGCTATAAAAACTAACCCACAATAATTACATTTTAAAAATTCTCTCCCCTGTTTTATAAATAATCTATTAATTTTTTTACTTTCACAAACAATACATCTCATTTTTCAATATCCTATCGGGTTGCTCTAAAAAATATCTCCTATACCAATAGTGATAGCCTTCATCTATTTTTTTAACTGATATAAGAACCGTCTATCTTCTCGCCAAGAGACTATTCCGGAGAGAAATACTATTACTTCAGGATTTATTTCTTTTAATTTATTGATACACTGTTTAATATTAAGATGGTCTTTAATAGCATCGAGTAAAAATAGTTCGTTATTCTCACGTAGATGAGCACTAAGCATAATAAAATCAATCGGTGGTGGATAATAAGCAGCCTTTGAAGTTTGACTACAGTAATATAATCTTAAATATAATTTCAAACCAGGTGGATTTAAAAAAACTATTCTCATATTTTTAAAGACTTCTTATAGTAATATCAAAATCTGTAGAATAAATTCTCCGATATACTAAATCCATCTCTTCTGTATCATCATTACCATTAACTCCAAGTATCTGGCATATCTTATTATAAACCTCTTTGGGAGATATTGATTTCATACAGATATTATTACCTTTACAAGGAGGAAAATCTGTCCTATGCAAACAGGGGCTACAGTATATTTCTTGGTTGTAAAAAATTATCTGCTGAGGATTACTAAAATCTGCATATTGAACAGGATTAACCGGACCCCATAAAGAAATCACAGGGATATTAAAACTCGTTGCTATATGATATAAACCCGAGTCGTTAGTAAGCATTAAAGTAGCATTTTCAATGAGAGCCATTGTTGCACCTAAAGAAATTTTCCCTGCAACATTAAAAGTAAACTTTTTTGCCTGTTCTGAAAGTTTATTATACAAAGTCTCTACATAATTATATTCATTAGAACTCCCTATTAAAAATATAAAACCATGCCACTTTTTCAAAATAGCATTTATCAATACAACAAAATAGTCAGCCGGCCATCTTCTTTCTAACAATAAATCTGAAGCATTGGGATTGATAACAATATAGTTATTCTCGTTAGGTAGATTATTTAACTGCATCCAATTTTTCAACTCTTGTCTATCAGTTTCTTTCAATTTTATCCTTTCAATTTTATAATCCATAACTTTTATCCCGCAGGCTTTTACTAATTGAAGATAAGTTCTGCTTATAGGTTTGCTTTCATTAAAATATACTAAATGGGTATTTAAACCTATACGAAATAAGGTTGTATCTTTATAAAAACCGTAACGGTTTCGGGATAAGCTTAATAAAGCAACAATGGTTGAAAAAGCCGAGTACACCTCCAAATCAAAATATAGCCTTATTCTATATGTCCAGAGTTTTATAATTAAAAACAGAGTATCAATAAAAATACTTAATAAAGAATTGTCCCTAATATATAAACATATATCAAATAATCCAAGTCTTTCTACTAAAGGTTTATTTTTAAGCGTAGTAATAAAAATATACTTTGCCTGAGGATATTTTCCTTTTAATGCACGGACCATCGGGGTTGCCCGTAAAATACTACCCATTCCCAAAAATTTTGCTATAGCTATAGTTTTCACCTTTTCGGGCGAATCGGAATGGTCTAAAGCAATAATCTGACCTAATGGCCAGGCAATCAGATTTAATAGAAAAGCAAATGGTTTTGCTATTAGTCGATCCAACAGTATTTTTTTTCGTAAGTTCATAAAACAGATTTATTAAGGTTATGCAGTTCTCTTACTGTTTGTAAAAAAAGGTATTAACCTTTTGCCAATTTTTTATCTTAAATTCCTCTTTAAGCAAAATCTTCTCCAGCCATACATAGAGGATAGAGAAAAAGTATTTACGCATCAGTTCCTTTATATGATATTTGCTTACTCCGCTTTCTCTCCCCTGCCAGTTAATCGGAATAACTGTATAGGAAAATCCTCTGATAATTGCCTTTAAGGGAATCTCTACGGTAATATTAAAATACTGGGAAACTAAAGGTTGAACTGCTTCAATCACTTTTCTACGGTAAGCTTTAAAAGCATTGGAGACATCATTATAGGGAATAAAAAAAAGAAGCTGAATAAGTTTATTCCCTAAGCGATTAAAGATAAGTTTTATTAAAGGATAATCCTTTACTTTTGCTCCTCTTATAAAACGCGAACCGAATACGCAATCATAGCCTTCTTTGATTTTTTCATAATACCTTACTACATCTTTTGGATCATCTGAACCATCTCCCATAAATATAACTACCACCTCACCAGTAATATGCTCTAAACCCTGTCTAATTGCCCTGCCAAAACCTTTAGGAAATTTTGAAGAGATGACTTTGATATTTTTATATTCACAAGAGAGCGCTTCTAAAATTTTAGGACTTTCATCTGTAGAATTATCATTTACCAGAATAATCTCATAATCAATAAGATTTGCTTCTAATTCTTTGATTAAATCTTGGGTTACTTTTCTTATGAGTTTTTCCTCATTATGGACAGGAATTACCACCGACAACTTCATTTCTTCTCCACAAATAAAAGACTGATAAAGAAAGAGGAAAATATGGTCTGAATCCCAATAACCATAAAGGTCATCGCTACGATAGATTCTCTTATCCTATACAACGCTCCAAAATGTTTAGAAAGCCATTCTATAAAGATAGTTAAACTTATAATAAAGCCGATTAGAAAGATAATCCCTCCTAAAATTATCCCTCTTTCTAAGTTAAAATGTCTTTTAAAAAATAATGTGAATCTATCGTATTTTAAAAAACCTTGTCTTAAAGCGTAAGTATGGGCATATACACCTAAATTGAGGATCTGATAGAAAAGCACAGAAAAAACGCTTAAATAAACCATAAGATGGATATCCCAGTAGTGTCCTAAAAATAGAAATGATCCCCTTAAAAGAATAAGCAATAATCCTAAACTAAAAACTAAACCCACAATTCCCGGAATAAAATAAAGCCATACCGGACAAAACATAAGCATAAAACGGATATGTCGCCAAGCATCCGCAAAAGGCATCAGTTTAGATTTTCCTTTTCGGGGATAATAATTTATCGGTATCTCACATATTTTAAGATTATTCATCAAAGCACTCACTACCATCTCCGTAGCAAATTCCATACCGGTAGTTAAAAGATTCATCTTTTTGTATGCTTCCTTAGTAAAGGCGCGCATCCCGCAGTGAATATCGGAAAGTTTTGTTCTAAAAAATAATCTACACATTCCGGAAAGAATGGGATTCCCAATATAGCGATGAGACCAACTCATTGCTTTTTTCTGGATCTTTCCTTTAAAACGCGAACCCATTACAAAATCATAACCTTCTTTTAATTTTTTTAAAAAATTGGGAATCTGGTAAAAATCATAAGTATCATCACTGTCACCCATTATAATGTATTTAGCCTTTGCCTCCCTTAACCCCCTTAAATAAGCAGCGCCGTAGCCTCTAATCTTTTCTTCCAAAAGTATTACCCCTTCCTTTAAAGCGATCTCTTTGGAGCGGTCCGTTGAGCCGTTATCCACTACGATAATTTCTCCGTTGATATTCTCTTTTAAAAAGACCTCTTTTATCTTCCTAATACAAATACCCAAGGTCTCTTCTTCATTTAAACAGGGTAAAACTACGGAAACTTCTAAATCAGCCATTTCTACCAAACAATATTGTATACCAGAATATAGTTATTCCCTTCCTGAGCCATAATTAGAGGGATAAAATGTTTAAGCCCTTTGCCTTTTAAAAAGTACAATTTCACAAATAAACTATCAGACATTTCGCGATCCGCTAAAAAACAGAAATATTTATTATCAGATTCAGGGATGATAAATACAGAAAATCTTACATTGGGCGAATTATTGATTATCTCTTCAAATCTATCTTCTTTTAAGACAAAGAAACTGCGGGGAACCTGACCAAAGTTAGAAGTAAGTTTATTTTCTTTTGGGTCATACACAAACCCATTATTGAAAAATACCTTTTCATCTTTAAGTATACCTTCCTCTAAATCACTATAAAAATAGTATTTATCTGAGAGCCAATCATCGATATTTTTTGATTTAATCAAGAATGCTTCCTGATAGAAAAGTTGCATCTTCTCTAATGGATGCCCCAATTTTTTAAGGTAATCTAAAATCTGCTCTTTCTCCAGACGGTTTATATTCTGGGCAATATAAATCTTAGGGAAATTCCAATTCCCTAAATAAGAAATTGCCGGCATTTTAGATAACATCGTATATTCTACAACAAAGCAGGCATTGGTAGGTGGAGAAAACAGTATATTCAATACATTTCTTACTACAGAATAAGGCAAATATTCTTTAAGGATAAGCTCTGCACCTTTTAAATTAGATCTTAAAGCAGTTTCTAAAAGTAAAACTGATTTAAGCGGATCTTTTAAGCAATCATTAATTATCTCAAAGGCTTGATTACCCCCATTATTGAGCATCCTTAAAATTGCTATCGCCTCCTCCTCATCTTTACTTAATAAAACATTGGCCATCCAGTATGCCTGCGGAGAATCCTGACTTTGTCCATCAAAGATAACCCTTCTTCTTGCCACCACTTTAAACCAATCACCAAAATCCCACCAAGAATTTACAATCGTATTCTGTGGGGTCTTTTCTTTAATCAAATTCAATACCTTATACCAGGTATCATCCATTAAAGGATAAAGGGATGTGCTTACTTCATAGCCTTTTTGGATAAAAGAGAAATTAAATACTACAAATGCAAATATAACCCAAAATATAAGCCACCAACTCTTTTTTATATTTTTAAAATAAAGATAAAAGTCATTCAACATCCAACCCAAAGAGATACCTAAGGGGATGAGCAAAAATACCACAAACCTTACCCCCCGCGTGCAGGCAAAGAGCATAGAAATAAACCAAATAAATAGAATAATTATTAACTGACGTCTAAATCCTTTATACTCAGAATAAATAAGATTTCTGATAAATAAACAGAGAAGACAGAATAAAGATATAAAAAATATCCATTTTCCGCCGATAAGATTTCCTGCCTCCATAATACTTACCGGTCTTAACTCACCCACCGTAGAATAAACATTTGGCCAGATAGAGCCCATCAGGGGGATATTTAAAATTACCGCCAATTTTAACTGCTGGATAAGTCTCATTAAAGGAAAGGGGCTACAGAATATAACTATCCAGAAGATACTTAAGACAAAAAAGCTAAATATACAAAAAAGATGATTTTTAAGTTCCCAAAAACTATCCTTCTTATAAAAATATCTAAGGGTATAAAAACCAGACATAGAAATTCCATAAATGATGATTATAAAAAATATAAACCACCAATGCGTCCAGGTAAAACAGAATATCCCTATCCAAAATGAAGAAAGTAAAATATAGATTATTTTTTTATAAAAATTATCACTTACTATTGCCACAAGATAAAACCAAATAACTAAAACTGGAAATAAAAGATTTAAGATATCCTTATCAAACCAACCTGCACAACTGCGCGGAATAAATATGGGTGCCAGCCCTACAAATAAACAACTGGTGATTGCACCTAAATATCCGGAAAAAGAAAAGGAAAAGAAAAAAAGGAATAAAATAAAAATAAAGGTAAAAAATAAAGGTAAACCAAAGAGGAACCTAAAAAGCTCTATTTTTTTAAATAAAGAAAAAATCCTATACAAAAATGCAGAAAAATAGAATAAAAACCTATCCCATAGCAAACTAAATCCCAGAGGTGCGGTCATATAGGTATCACGTTGTTCATTATAGACAATCTCATCTCCAGGATAGCCGTGCTTTAATACATTCTCCACATACCTTGCCCAATGCCAACAATCTAACTCAAAAAGATAGGTCTTATTATTTTCATCCTGATACCTATCCTTAAGTTGAAGATAAAGTTGCTGGACCTGTTTTGCTATCTCTTCTTTATGGAAACGCAAATAATCAGAAATTGCCTGCTTAGTTAATCTCTCTCTGGCTAAGGGATTAAATTGGGGGAATTTTTTATATACTTCAAAAGCAATACCTTTGGATATATTTTCTATAACTATCTTTTTTGCCCTTGTCTTTAAATGAGGAAAATTAAAAGGAAAACTCCGGTAATAAAGATTAAAGAATAATACAAAAATTAAAGAAAAACTGATTAGAATTTTCTTTTTTAAAGATGTAGGTATATCTAATGCAGATTTAAAAATGAGAATTAATTTTTGAAATTGCATATAATCTATTTTTTAAGTTTTTTATGCGTTCTTAAAACAGATTCCAGAAGCACTAAACTCTTTTCAAACTCCTCTCCTTTATAAAAAACACCCGATATTCCGTAATCCATTGCTTCTTTTACCTTAGGATCCTCTACAAAGGCACTGATTACAATTATCGGGATATCCTGATTAAACTGTCTGATCTGTTTTATCGCTTCCACTCCATCCATTACCGGCATACGCAGGTCCATAAAGACAATATCCGGGTTTTCCTCTTTAATTTTAACTAAAGATTCCTGACCATTGCCTACCTCTAAAACTTCATAACCCTTTTTTTCTAACCAAAATTTTAAAAGTTGTCTAAAATCAGCCTCATCATCTACAATTAAAATTCTAATTTTTTGTTTTTCCATTTTACCCCTTTCTTTTTAAAAATCAGTCTAAAGGTAAACGAAAGGTAAATCTTGCACCCTTTCCTTTTTCGCTTTCTGCCCAGATCCTTCCTTTATGCAGTTGAATAATCTCTTTGGCGATAGAAAGCCCAATTCCCGTACCGCTAATATCTGTAGGAGCGCGCTCTCCTACCTGAAAGAACTTATCAAATATACGGGGTAAATCTTCCTTAGCAATCCCTATCCCTGTATCTTGAACCGCTACCTCAATTTCATTATCATTAGATATAAATTTTGCCTCTATAGTAATCGTTCCCGAAGGAGGAGTAAATTTTATGGCATTACCGATAAGATTAGTGAGTACCTGAATTATACGGTTAGGATCAATATTTACCTGAGGAAGGTTATCCTCAAATACCGTCTTAATCTGAATAGACTTTGTATCTGCCCAAGTTTTTAATCCTGAAATTGCCTCATTGATTACCTCTACAATAGAAGAGGGCTTCCTTTTTATCTCCATCTTACCTGCTTCCAATTTAGAAAGGTCAAGCAAATCATTAATTAAAGCGGTTAATCTTTTTAAATTCCGTTGAGCGATAGAAAGGAATTCCTTCTGTTGAGATTCAGGGATATTTTCTGTAAGTAATAAAGATATGGATTTCTCCGTTGCCACTAAAGGTGTGCGCAGTTCGTGGGTAACCGAGGAAACAAAATTTGATTTTAAACGGTCCAACTCTTTCTGTTTAGTAATATCACTTAAAACCGAAACCATCCCTATCGGCTTTCCATTCTCATCCTCAATTATCGCACTGCTTGCTCTCAATATCTTTTTGGTATCTTCATTAGGACTAACTACTTCAATTTCTTTTCCCTCCTTGTCAGGTGCGCCTTTTACCAAAGAGATAACCTGTTCTTCTTTTAAACCCTCTAAAATAGACTTACCGATTTTTTCTTTATGGGATATGCCTAAAAGTTTCTCGGCAGCAGGATTCATCATAATTACATTTCCTTTGGCATCTACCACAACTAAACCTTCAGCAATACTACGGATAACCGCTTCAGTTTCTCTCTTTTCTGAAAGAACCTCTTTATATTTATTCCAGGCAATCTCTTCATTCTTTGCTTTCTCTGAAATTATACTTTCATATTTCTGCTTAAGTTCAGAGGTGGTTGATTCCACTTTCTTCTTAAGTTCTTCTTCAAATAATCCGGATATCTTTTGCGCAACAATTTTACTTTTTTCAGGAGAACCGATTATACTTTTTATCTCTTCAAATAACGCATAATCAAATGTTGTTTCTTCTTCTGAAGGAGATAATTTTTCTTTTTTCCTTTCCTTTCTCTCTTTTATACCATAGATTTTTAACCCACTCAAATATACTAAAGCCATCCCTAAAATAATGCTGACTAAAATAGTAATAATATAAATAATTACTATATTCATTTAAGGGGTATTTCTTAAAATAACTAAAATTGCAGAATGGGGAACCACTATATATTTCTTCTTCTCATATTCAATTTCAATCCCCGCATTTCTTAAAAATATACAGTAATCTCCTTCTTTTGCCTGTAAGGGAAAATAACGATTTTCAAACTTGGGGGTCTGCCAAGGTTCTATCTCTAAAGCGGAAGGGTCGGGTATCGGATAACCTGGACCAACTTTAATTACTGTACCTGATTGAACTTTCTCTTTCTCTTTTATCCCTTCAGGAAGATAAAGCCCTGTATCGGTGCGATTTTGCTCTTCATCAGGTAAAATCAAAACTCTATCTCCTACTAAAATAAGCTCCTTAGGCATAATTATTTTAAAGGGCGAGCGACGGGATTTGAACCCGCAACACCAGGAGCCACAGTCCTGTGCTCTATCCAAGTTGAGCTACGCTCGCCATTTATTTATTTTTATCGTTATTTTTTTTAAATGGGCCAGTAAATATATCCGTTATAGTCTTACCTATCTCTACTGTACTTTCAATAAATACTTTAGTAATTTCAGTGCTTCCTTTTATAACATTTTTAAGAAAATCTGTAGGTAAATTTAAAAGGTCAGTAGAATTTATCTTCTTTGTTTTTATTCCTTGACTAATTTTATCCTCAAAGGCTAAACGGATATCTTCTAAGCCAAATTCAAATTTATCCATTTTAGTGTGGATAGTAAAATTTAGACTAATTTTATCTTTATCGATTGCCTTTAAGAGCCCTAAAACTCCTTTGGCAATTTGATAGGCTTTCTCTTCTGGCTCATTTTCTGGTTTTGGTTTAAAAGTGATCTCCGAAAGTTCTAAAGTGCAGTTAGCGATTAAATCGTTATTTAAAGCACGCATATCACTTTTAAAATTTAAAGTTGCCTTATTAATTCTTGATTTTTCTAAATCTACCCATTGACGATAGTAAGGATATAAATATATACCATCAATATTATTTATCTCTAAATTTGCTTGGAGATCCTTTTTATAAAGATTAACCCAACCATTCAATTTTACTTCTGCCTCTTTTTTATCCTCTGACCAAGGAATTTTCCCTTCCAGATTAAAGTTGGTAATTGTAGAGATAGGAATAAAAAAAAGATTTTCCAAATTGAGACGGGCATCCTTCATCGTTATCTTTAAACCTTCAGGAGTGATATCGTAATCAAAAAAATTTATCGTTGCCTCTTCTATATTTATATTTTTAAAAATAAAATTTACCGCTGGCCTTTTAGGGGCAAATACTATCTTCTGCGGTGAAGAAGACTTACCTTTATTTTCTGGTGGAGATTTTTTGACTAAGCACAATTCCAATCCTTTTATCTTTATATCATTAAAAGTAGGTTTGCCTAAAAGAGAACTCCAAAAATTAATAGATAGATATGCGTAATCTATTTTAACAGAGCCCTCAATTTCTAATTTTTTAATTTCTAAATTAAAAGGAAATTTTAACTTCAATTCACCCAAAGAAACATTGCGCTGGGTAATCTTTTTTAATTTCTCTATAATCAAAGGTTTTGCCTTTAAAGCAACTAAAAAATTAATCAATAACCAAAGCAAAAATAAAATAATTAAAACAACTATCAAAATTTTAAAGATTTTTTTCATTCTAACTTACCTGCTTAACATAATCTGGTTTACCCGACGAAGCTTACTACTTTGATTAATCTACTTGCTTAGCATAGTCGGGTTTACCCGACGAAGCTTATTACTTTGATTAAGCTTACCTGCAAGCGTAGTCGGGTGCGCCTGGTCCGAATCGAACGGACAACCCACTGCTTAGAAGGCAGTTGCTCTATCCTGTTGAGCTACAGGCGCACTATATTATTATACCATTTTTAACCAATTTTTTCTAAAATTTGCTCAATTATTTTTTTTATATTTTTGGGAATATCTATACTTAAAAGATTCTCTTGGTTCTGACTTGCCAAAACAAATCTTTTTTCATAAGGGATCTTTGCCAAAATAGGAACCTTCAGTTTATCCAATTCATCCTTTAGCCTTTTATCTATACTTTTTACTTTATTTATTATAATGTATTTATTTTTTATCCTCAAAGGCAATTTACTGGCTATCTCTAAAGCATTCTTTACCGCGATTAAACTACTAAAATATGCCTCTGTTACTAAAATAAGCGTATCCATATCATCGGTTGTTCTTCTGCTTAAATGCTCCAAACCTGCTTCACAATCTATTATTACATAAGGATAATTTTGCGATAATCTTGAAAGGTATTCCCTCAATAGGTTATTTACTGAACAGTAACATCCCGGTCCCTCAGGTCTTCCCATAACTAAAAGGTCGAAATCTTTATTTTCTATAATTATTTCTTCTAATTTTAATCTAAAATAATCACTACGGGAAAAACCAGAAGGAACCTGACTGCGCACATCCTCTCTTAAATCTGCAATGGTCTGGTTATGAAAGTTTAGACCCAGACTTAAATAAAGGTTGCTATTGGGGTCAGCATCTACTGCCAAGATAGGAGTTTTTTTCTTCTCAACTAAACCCCGAATAATCAAAGAAACAACTGTAGTCTTACCTACCCCACCTTTACCCGCTACCGCTATCTTAGCCATCCTTCATTAGAGACTCTAAATCAATCTCTTTTATCTTTGAAATTACGCACCTTTCTATCCTATCTAACTTTCTCTTTAGGGGACATTTTTTAACATTTGGACACAGACTTTTCTTAAATAAACATTCATTCAATTTTAACTCTCCCTGAAAGATCCTAATTAGCTCTAATATTTTTATCTCCTTTGGTTTCTTTTCTAAAAGGAATCCTCCACCTTTACCTTTATAACCCTTAAGGATATTTTTCTTATGGAGTATCTGTAAAATCCTTCTTAAAAATGCATGGGGCATCTTAAGTTTTAAAGAAAGCTTTCTTACCGAAAAAAGCCTTTTTTCTTTTGCCATTAAAATAAGAACCCTTATTGCATAATCGGTATTGCGGGTAATAAGTTTCATAATTTAATGAAACTATAAAAGTATCATTTTGTCAAGGAATTTCTATCTCTCCTGTATGATTTTCTTAAAATCAATTAAAATAGCTCCGTTTTGCTTCATCTGTTCTATAGCCCTAAGAGAATCTCCAGCTTTTACATCCACACCTTTGATTGCATCCAAAAGAACTTTTACCTTAAAACCTCTCTTTAGTGCCTCCAAAACTGTTTCTTTTACACAGTAATCAGTGGCTAAACCTCCCACATAAAGCTCTTTTATCCCCAAAATCACCAAAATATTGTATAGGGACTGCCCGTATCTATCTTCACCATCAAAAGCAGAGTAACTGTCCTTTTTAGGATCCATTCCTTTAGAGATCACTATTGCCTCCTTAGGGATTTTTAATTTGGGATGAAACCTTGCGCCTTTGGTATTCTGTACACAGTGTATAGGCCAAAGCCCTCCAAATTTTTTAAAATGGGTAGTTTTTTGAGGATGCCAGTCGCGAGAAAAGAATATGGGCAGTTTTTTTTGACTAAAAATTTTTATATACTTGTTTAATACAGGAACAATCTTATCGCCTTCAGGAACTGCCAATTTCCCACCCGGGCAGAAATCATTCTGTACATCTACTATTAATAAGGCTTTCTTAAGTTTTAACATCGCTAAAAATTCCCGGAATAATTGTATTACAAAAAGGGCATCGGTTTCCTTTTAAATTATATTCTAAAACACTGAAATATTCTCTCTTAATTAAAGTTCTTTTACAATTATAGCATAAAGTATCGTTTCCCCAACCCCAAACATTACCCACATAAACATACCTTAAACCTGCTTTATAGCCGAGCTCCTGCGCCATTTTAAGTGTAGACTCAGAAGTAGTAGAATAATTTAAGAATTTATAATCCGGATGGAACTTAGAAACATGCCATACAATATCTTTATCTACACTGGCTAAAAATTTGGCAATCTCAGTTAATTCTTCAGGAGAATCGTTTTCTTTGGGAATAATTAGAGTGGTTACCTCTACCCAAATCCCCAATTTACGCATATAGATAATCGATTCCTTTACCGGCTCAAGGTGCGCTGAACAATTTTTTTTGTATGAGGATTCTTTAAAAAATTTCAAATCTACATTTGCAGCATCTAAATAGGGAGAAATTAAATCTAATGTTTCTTTACTCATATAACCATTGGTAACAAAATTATTATAGAGTCCTTTCTGTTTGGCAAGTTTTGCAATATCATAAGCATACTCAAAAAACACTGTAGGTTCAGTATAAGTATAAGAGATACTTTTACATTTATATTTTAATGCTAACTCTACTATCTTAGAAGGTAAAATTTCCTCTTGATTATCTATATCCTCTTTTGAGTACTCCTGGGAAATCTGCCAATTTTGACAGAAACCGCATTTAAAATTACAACCAAAAGTAGCAACAGAAAAGGCAACTGTTGCGGGGAAAAAATGGTATAAAGGTTTTTTCTCTATAGGGTCAACATGTAAAGCACAGGGTTTGGCATATACCAAAGAGTAAAGTTTTCCCTCTCTATTCTGTCTTACCCCGCATATCCCAAAATTCCCTTCCTTTATATAACAGTGGTGCGCACAGAGAAAACATCTTACGGAATCACCTTCCAATTTCTCATAAAGTAATGCTTCTTTCATTTTTTAATGGAGAAAAAAATTAAGCACTCCCCCCACAATTAAACCGCTAATGACCATTATCAAAGTTGCTTTTAAAAAATCCTTAAAGCCCAATTCCTTCCATAAAACAATAAATGTAGCCATACAGGGGAAAGAGATCGCTAAAAGACAGGTTGATATGAATAACTGCTTGGGGGTTAAATTTAAAGGAACGAGCATCCCCACCGCTACATCTTTTCTTAAAAAACCCACCGCCAAGGAAATTACCGCTTCTTTAGGCAACCCAAATAAACCTTTTACTAAACCAGAAAATAGACCGGTAAATAAATCAAACCAACCAAAATACAAAAGGATATTTACAAATAAAACTCCTAAAAATACAATCGGTAATGCTTCAAATAAAAATCCTTTTATACGGATGTATAATTTTTTAAAGATCACCAAAAATGGAGGAAAACGATAAGGAGGAATCTCTATTAAAAGTTCAGGGCTATAACCTTTAAGTAAAGTATTTAGAATTAAACCTAAGATTAACCATAAAGAGAATAATACCAGATATACCCCCGCTACATAAAAACCACCCAATTTACCTAAAATACCGAAAATCATCGCCTGTAAAGCCACACAGGGAATTCCAATAGAAATTAATGTAGAGGCGATTAATCTTTCCCTCTTGGATTCTAATATTCTTGTAGCCAAAATTCCCGGAACATTACAACCCAAACCCAAAAGCACCGGGATAATTGCATAACCATGTAATCCTAATCGGTGCAGAAGATTATCTAAAAGGAGAGCAAAGCGAGGTAAAAACCCTATATCCTCCAAAATCCCCAAAACTAAGTAAAAGGCGAAAACATAAGGCAAAACCATCGCAAACTCTACATAAGGAGCAGTGGTTAACAATCCCAATGATTGCCTAAAATCAATTTCTCCTTTGATCAATTCTCCAATTAATATATGGTGTAAAAGTCCTTTTTGACCCAAAAAATTACTTAAATTTATTAACAGAGATTTATAAATACCGAAAAAGAAAGGATCAAATATCTTATTGATTAAAGTCTCTCCCAAAAAGCGCACTAATTTAAAAGAAAGATAGATTATTACTGATGAAACAAAAATCCCCCCTAAAGGTCTTATCGAAATATCCTCTAAAAGTTCTCTTAAGGTATGGTGCCGATGTGAAAGATGTTGTACCGTTTCTACAATCTCACCGATTCTTTGCCAGCGCTGTTGGTGGGTAAGTTTTTCTTTTGGGGATGGAGGTTTTGCCTCTTTTAATCTTTGGATTAAATTTTTTATCCCTAATCCAGTTACTGCGCAGGTAGCAATTACCGGCACTCCTAAAAAATTTTCTAATTTTCCTACATCAATATCTATCCCCCTATGCTTTGCATCATCACACATATTAAGACAAACCACAACTCTAAATCCCTCCTCAATTAATTGCAGAGTCAAAAAAAGATTGCGCTCTAAATTTGTAGCATCCAAGATATTTATTATTATGCTTTGCTCTTTAGGTAATTCATTAAGCAGTTTTACCGCTACCTCTTCTGCCTTAGAGGTGGGTTCTAAAGAATAGATTCCTGGTAGATCAATTACTTCCAAATTTTGACCCTCTAAATTTAAATATCCCTTAGTAAATTCTACAGTTGTGCCGGGATAGTTGGATGCGATCACCTCTACTCCCGTAAGCCGAGAAAAAACTACGCTTTTGCCTACATTGGGATTGCCAACAAGATATATCTTTTTAATCATATAATTTCTACTAAGATCTTCTGTGCCATACCGTATCCTAAAGCAAGGGTAGTTCTGCCTACTTTTACTGTTACTGGTCCGCGCAGGGCAAAATTACTGACTTTGGTGAGTTCTCTACCTGGATAAATCCCTAAAGAAAGGAGACGCTGTTTTAATCCTACGCCACCTAAAATTTCTACCACTTTTGCCTTTTGATTTGCCTTAAGTTCTACCAGAGAAAGTTTATTCATCGTATAAACATTTTATATTAATAGAAAAGAAAATCAAGAAAAGAAATTATAAAGATTAAAATTAAGAATTGATTTTTTAGGAAAGATAAAATTAAGGAATTATTTTATAAACTTTATCGTGGGGATGAACCTTCTGAATTACCTTAATCCCAACTAAATCCCCTGCCTTTGCTTCCGAAACGTTCTTGTGTTCTATCTGTATGGAATCCACAGTCTGATTAAAATCAGAAGTATGCCCTTTAATATGGATAGTATCTCCTACTTTTAAAGTATCACTCAACTCTACTATACCCACACTGATATTCCCATAGTAATGAGTAATTCTACCTACTTCCTTCTCCTCCATAAAAACCCTCCTATTTTTAATAAATTGATAATTGGCTATTTTCGTTAATTTCGTTATTTTCGTTTAGTTCGTTAATTTCGTTTGTTACTAAACAAGCATTGCTTCTTTTGTGACATTACACTTTTATCCCCTTAAATACCTTAACACCTAAAAACCTAAATACCTAAATACCTTAATACCTAAAAACCTAACTCCCCCACTCCCCTAACTTCCTAACTCCCTAACTACTCAATACTTAATAAAAAATTATCCTAAATTAGGTTTTCTCCCCTTATTGGCTCTTTTTGAACGCCAGGATAATCTGCATCTACGTTTACGCTTTCCCATTTTAATATTTATAATAATTTGCCGGAATTACCTGAGAAATATACCTTACCGCTTCAATTATACAGATACGGATGGCTTTCTCCATCGGAGTGTTGGCATATGCGGATAAACCTCCGCCTAAAGCCCAACTGCCTAAAAATCCAGTCATAAAACCACCGGCAATATCCGATGCTTGCCCCTGAACTCGCGTAGCTGCTAAAACCTCCGAAGTAGAAGCATCGATTATCCGAATATCTAAAGCCATATGTGCTTTATTTAAGGCGGCGCCTAAAAGTCCACCTAAAATTCCACTTCCTACTCCACCACCGCCACCAATCCCTGCTTGACCTCCAGAGGCTTGAGGTTCAAATTCAGTAACCGCAGCGGTAATAATTAAATCCGCAGTCTTAATCTGACCCCGCTTAGGACCGCCTCCCTGAGCAGCTGCTCCGGAAGCAGATAATTCCTGCTCCTGCATCACTGCGGAAAGCGCCTGTCTTTCTACTACGGAAAAACGATTGCTATTTACTAAAGCGGTAATTAACATCTCACGCAATCCTGAACCGATTTCCGCAGTTGCTTTGGCTGCTTTTACTTCAAAATCTGCTACCGCTATCCTTGCTTTTGGTCCAGAATAAGGTGGTAAAGGTTGTGCACCCGCAGTAGTATCTACCTGGGCAGTAGGTTGTATCACCTGTTGTAAAGAAGCACAACCCACTAAACTCATAATAATATAACCTAATAGTGCGATAATGCCTGCCTTTTTCATTATTTACCTCCCTCTTTACTCAAGGCATCGATTATTTTTGCGGCTAAAATTTCTCCTGCATTACTTAAAGCCTCTTTTCCTCCCGTAATTAAATCTAAATGCGCGGAATTTCCTGAAGCATCCAAATAGGCAATCACTTTTCCATCTTTTACCCTGATAAGTTTAGCGGTAATATTGGCAAAACAGGAACGCATATTGGATTGAGGTACATTTGCTCCAGCAGAAGCAAGTGCTTTTCCTAAAACGATATAATCTGCTTTGGCTAAGGAACCTAATTTTATTGATTTTGCTTCCGAGATATCTACTAAACGAAATGCCTTATCCTGTTTGATTATTTTGTTAAGTGAAGCAGGCTCTAAAACCGTATAACCACTTTCTATAAGTTTATTGGCAACTGCGCTCTCAGTTACTGATAAATCTACTTCTGATCCCCACCAAGCCCGCTGGGGAGAGGAGATATTCTGTTCACTAATAAGAAGAATGATCTTAAGGGATTTAGGTGTCTGGGAGTAGACTAAAGGTATAAACCCAAATAGAATTAATAAAAATAAGAAGTGCTTTTTCATGGATTAGGAGTTACTTCCGTTGAATTAGAAGTTTCCGCGGGAGTTAAATTAGAAGTTGCCTCGGTGGTTACATCCTCAGGTTTCTCTACACTTATCGTGCGGGCAATATTTTTATTATCTTTAATTATATAATCTATACTTACTGTATCATTAACTTTTATATCACTTAAAGAATTAACCCCTTCAAAATTAGTTTTCTCATCAATTACAAAAGACATCTCCTTTTCGGTATCACTTTCATAATCAAGATACTTAATATTTATCAATTTATTCTGCGCATCTACGCTAACTACTTCTCCCCAAGCCCATTGGTATTCTTCCTCTTGAGAGAATAAAAAACTATGCATTAAAAAAATAAATACACCTGCCAAAATTATAACCCCTAATGATCTTTTCATATGCCCTCCTTCTTTCCAATAAATAAAACTTAACACATTTTTTTCTTTTGTCAAGCATAAAATAATTAAGCCCAAACTCCGGGTAATACATAACCGCAAAATCTACAGGTTCCCTTTTCATCAATATTTTTAGATAAAACTGTAAACCCCCTTCTTTCGATCACAGCTTTTTTACATTTAGGACAGTAAGTATTCTCTGCAGGATGCCCTACCAAATTTCCGATATAAACAAAATCCAATCCTACCTCTAAGGCAATCTCACGCGCTTTCTCTAAGGTGGAAGGTGGAGTAGGATATAAATGGGCGAGTTTATACTGTGGCCAAAACCGCGTAAAATGTATGGGTGTATCCTTTCCTAAATTATCCTTAATCCAGATACACATCTGACGGATTTCTTCAAAGTTATCATTTAAAGTAGGAATTACTAAGTTGGTAATCTCAAGCCATACTTTATTTTCCTTTAAGATTTTTAAGGTATTTAAAACCGTATCTAAATAGCCGGAGCAGATTTCACTGTAGAATTTCTGATTAAATGCCTTTAAATCAATATTTGCTCCATCTAAATACAAAGATAATTCTTTTACTGGTTGCGGATTTAAGGAACCGTTAGAATGATACATATTTTTTAAACCAGAGGTTTTGGCTAACCTAGCTGTATCTAACATATATTCATAAAATATCGAAGGCTCAGTATAAGTGTAAGCAACAGAAGGACAGTTTCTCTCTAAAGCAAGTTTTACGATCTCCTGAGGACTTAAGGAATAATTTTCAGTTTCTTCAGGTGGATATTGGGAGATTGACCAGTTCTGACAGAACTTACACCTAAAATTACATCCCGCAGTGGCAATTGAATATATGGAAGTTCCCGGAAGAAAATGAAATAAAGGTTTTTTCTCAATCGGATCAATATGGACAGCACAAGGAAGCCCATACACTAAAGAATAAAGTTTCCCCTCTTTGGGTTCTCTTACCCTACAGAAAGAGCGCTGTCCATCTTTTAAAACACAGCCATTAGGACAGAGTTCGCATTTAACCGTATTTTCATCTAACTTTCTATAAAATAATGCCTCTTTTTTAAAAGGGATTTTGCTCTCCGCAAAGGCTTCTAAATAATTAAGTCCACTGAAAGCCAGACAAAAAATTCCCGCTCTCTTTAAAAATTCTCTGCGGGTTATTTTTTGATTTAAAAAATTCATCGCCTTAAAATAAAACTTAAAATGATACTTATCTCATAAAGTAAAATTAAGGGCAAAGCAAATACCAGCATACTGAAAGCATCAGTAGTGGGAGTAATTATGGCAGAAAAAATAAATATAAAAAGGATCGCCCATCTTCTCTTTTTCCTTAAAAAATTATGATTAACTATCCCTAATTTAGTCAAGATAACTACCAAAACTGGCAGTTCAAATATTATACCACAGCCCACAATTATATTAGTAGCAAATCCGATATAGGAGACCGCCGAGATTAAAGGTTTTAAAATATCCCTTCCTAAACTTAAAAGGAAACGCAAAAAATAAGGAAGGACTACAAAATAACCAAAAATTGTCCCTAAATAAAAAGCAAAAAAAGAAGAAAGAATAAATTTTATACCGTATCTCCTAAAATTCTCATCTATTGCCGGAGCAATAAAACCCCAAACCTGATAAAGGATTACCGGCAAACTCAAAATCATTCCTCCTAAAAAAGCCAATCTCATATAAATCAAAATCGTATCTAAGGGACTAAAGTAAAATAATTCAGGAATATAATGGCGAACCGGATACCTTAAAACTTTTAGAAAAAAACTCGCAAAGAAAAAACAAAAAAAGGAACTAAAGAATAGACAAGCCAAAATAATAATAATCCTTCTTCTTAATTCCTCTAAGTGTTCTAAAATAGTAAGTTTTTTCTCCATAAAAATTAAGATTCTTTTTCTTCTTTTTCCTCGGTATCAATCTCCTTTAAACCTTTTTTGAATTCTTTAATTGTTTTTCCCAACGCCCTGCCGATTTCTGGAAGCCGACGCGCTCCAAATAAGAGTAAGCAAATTAAAAGAATAACTAACAATTCCTGTAGTCCTATACGCATCTTCCCTCCTATTTTAAATTGTTAAATTAATAATTGGTTAATTCCGTTTAGTTCGTTAATTTCGTTAATATCGTTTAGTTCGTTATTTTCGTTTTTTATTTTTTTAAATAATACTCAATGCTTACTACTTACTACTTATTAATAGCGGATAGCGTATAGCGTTTAGCGTATAGTTTCTATTAAATTTCTTCTTTTATTCCCTATTAAACACCTTAATACCTTAAAACCTAAACACCTAACTCCCTAAACTCCCTAACTCACCTAACTTCCTAACTACTCAATACTCAATACTTACTACTTAAAAATTCACTTTAATTACCATTTACCAATTACTGATTACCGATTACTAATTTTATTTTAGCATACTTTTTTGTTTGTTAAAGTTTTTTATCAAATAAATAAAATTTCCTTTTTTACTTATTAACTTAGGGGCTTTTCTAAATAATTAGGATAGGGTATTTTTATGAGGCTATAGAAATTGATAAGGTGCTTGCGGAAAAGTTTATCAAAATCAGCGTGGTCTTCTCCGTACCACCAGAACCAATCACTTCCTTCCAAAATATATATCTGTTTTAAGGCTAAATTTAATTCTTGGGGATTTAAATTAGATTTTACTTCTTCTAACTTCTCTCTTGCCTCAGTCAAAACTTCCCAAGCCCTATTTTTAAAAGGAGAACCTACCCATTTATTCAACTGACCATAAATCCAAGAACCGCAGGCAATTCTTTTTATTTGGGATTTTATAGGAAAATTTTTAAGGTATTCCGATACAGTTATTGTCTTAATAAAATCGCTCTCCGAAAGTTTCTGATAAAGCAAACTTAAAAAATCCCTTCCATCATTTTTATAATACTCCCAGGCATTCTCTCCATCTAAAGCAACACAGACCAAAGGATTTTTATCCGGATATGCCTTATGGATATTTTCTAAATGATACAGAAAATTATTTACCGCATCTTTTACATCCCACTGATAATAAACAAAACTGATTAAATCAGAAAGGTTTCTATCCCGAAAGATTACTGCCAAATTCCCATCTTTTCTCTTTATAAGATGGGGTTGATAAATAAGTTCAGGCAGTCTTTTTTTCTTCTTTAATGACTTAAATAGTATCCCCTCATCCGTAACTATCCAATTTATCCCTTCCGCAATTAAAAAATCTAAGATATGTTGACTTACCGCCTGCTCTGATGGCCAAAAACCTAAGGGATAGTCTCCAAAATAATTCTTATATAATGCCTTTGCTTCTCTAACCTGCGCCAATATATCTTGGGGAAAACTAAAAATTTTTTTGGGAAGTTCGGTTTTAGGATTTGCCTCTTTGGCGGTTTTTGTGCTATAGAGTAAAGGCAAAATCGGATGATAGTAAGCTGAAGTGATAATTTCAATTTGGCCAGTTTCTTTAAAAGCTTTATAGGTAGGAATAATCTCTTTTAAAATCTCTTTTTGTTTATCCAAAACAAAATATTTCTCCTCTTCTGTAAAAAACCTTGCTTTTTTTACTAATTGATTTAGTGGGAAAATATTTTCTCTATAGATAGGGTCATACCAAGCCAGATTAAACCAGACCTGTAAATCCAAAATATCCTGCTCATTAAATGCCTCTTTGTTTTGTCTTTTTAAATAGAGCTCATAATAACGCGGGAATATTGAAATCCCCCATTTTAAATTTATATGAAAGAAATTATCAATAATAAATCTTTTCTCCTCCAGACTTAACTTTTGCGGTGATTTATAAGAAAGGCTATAGTATTTATCTTTAAAATTTGACTCATTATAATCGTTTATCTGCTCTAAAAGCGAAGGAACAAGATTAAAGGTGATTTTTATCTTAGGATAATCCTTTAAGATAGTAACCATATCCAGATAGTCCTTTATCCCATGGAGCCTTACCCAAGGAACCTCCACTTCACCGGTAAGCAGGTCCTTATAATAAGGTTGATGCATGTGATAGATAAAGGAAAGATATAACATATTATTTAAAGTCACAAGGACACCATGTCACCTGTCACAGGGATTTAGAAAAGGTCACAAGGACACCAAGTCACCCGTCACAGGGATTTAGAAAAAGTCACAAGGACACCAAGGCACAATGAGCACAAGTATATTTTGTTTAGATTAAACATAGAGTTAAAAACTTTTATAGAGATTCCAGAGTAAACCACCCACTTCTCTTCTTAAATTTTCCAATTTATTATAATCTCTTTCTTTTAGATATTCAAGACGGAAACAAAATTCTAATAAATATTCTGTCTCCGCCAAAGACCCCAAAGCGATATTTATAAACTGTTTAAACTCATTCTTATTTTGTCTGCCTGCTCCTTCTACAATATTGGTGGGTATAGAAATTACCGCCCTTCTTAATTGAAAGGTTATACCGTAAATCTCATCTTTGGGGAATTTTTTAGTAGCCAGATAAACCTCAAAAGCCAACTCATCTGCCTTTTGCCAAGCCATCAATTTTTTATACCCCTTTTCCATCTTGCTTCCTTCCTTTTAAACTTGTGTCTTGTGTCCTTGTGACCTTGTGTCTTGTGTCCTTGTGACCTTGTGTCTTGTGTCCTTGTGACCTTGTGTCTTGTGTCCTTGTGTCTGGTGACTGGTGACTTATAATAAAAAACCCCCAAAGGATTTACTCCCTTGGGGGCTTTATTTTACATAATTACACTTAGAAGGTGACTTTCATTGAACCGATTACCTGATTGGCAGTTCTTCTGCCGTCGGCTTTATCAAAAGCTTTGCCTGGGAAGAACCATCCCAAATCCAAAGCCAACTGCACATCTTCAGTATAATCATAGACCGCAGACAAATCCAAAGCATTTCCCAAATCTTTCTTACCCGTCATTCTCCAAATCTGATAATTACCAAAAAGTGCAGGATAACCAAGTGTGGGGTCGTTTTCAGCTATCTTTTGAGACAGACGGTAATTCCCATAGTTTGCCAGAAGGGTTAGGTCTTCCATTGGCTTGATACTACCTTTTACATTAATTACCTGAGCACCAGAATTGGGGAATAACGCATTAGGAATAGAATTGGGAATTTGGTCTTCAAACATTGGATCCCAGAATTTATTCTTATTATCATAGGGATTTTTATCTCCAGAAAGATAGGTATAAACTAAACCCAAAGCAGGAGTCATTTTTACCTTAGCAAAAGTATATTCTCCTCCTGCCTGAATTGCAAAAGCACGTAGTCTACCAGCATTAAATACTACCTCTCTTCCAAACTGATAAGCACCTTCTAAGGAAAGTTTTAAATTCTCAATAGGCGAAGAACTAATCAAAATACCCGGAACATAAACTTTAGAACTTTTTCCATCTTGTCCATCCCTATTGCTTCCAAGAGAGGTAACAAAGAAATAGGGATTTAAGGTTGTGGCTTTATCTAAGGTATAAACCGCATTAACCCCCATTAAATCCACATCATCGTTGCGGTTAACATACTTTTCCTCAACTTTAGCATAAACTAAATCCAAAACCAAAGGATCATAATTCAATATTGCTCTTACTGCATCGAATGCTTTCCGAGAAGAAAGATCAGCAGCCACTGCCGCAAATGCACTGGCAGAAAATGCACTGGCAGAAGAAGCACTACCATTAGTATCCGGATCACCCACAATCAAACCATTGCCATACCTTAATTCCTGACGACCAACCATTAAAGTCAAAGGTGAATAAAGGAACTCTTTTAAGGTAATATAGGCAAGGTCTAAATCAATATCAGAATTATACTCATTTTCTTCACCCCATAATCTTTCATTTAATAATCTTACGGTAGCAGAGACATTATCGGTAAGGTCAGCATCTATCCTTACTCTTACATTGGAAGTAGCAAAACTTGTCTGATCATCTTCTTTGTCACCCGCAGTATTACTATTTTTCAGGTCAAAATTGTTTCTGGCTACTCCCCGAATTAAAATGTCTCCGCCTACCTTTACATTTTGGACTTCAGCATAGGCAGTATAGGTTAAGCCTACTACCAATGCCAAAGCCATCAGTAAAATTAGGCGTTTACTCATAGTTATTTACCTCCTTTTATTTAATCCTTATATAAATAACTTAGGTTTAAATTTCCTAAGAGAATTACCTTATTATATATGGTATCACCAGCATTTTGATAACTTAAGGCTTTTTATTTTTCACCTCCTTTCTTGCCTAAGATTTAAGTTATCGCTGGTGGCTTAACTTGAAGAACCTTATCGTATTTATTTAAATAACATAAATAATTTTTTTTGTCAAGTATTTTTTTAAAAAGAAATTCTTTCTCCAACTAATATCTGAAGAACTTGTAGGTATTTTTGTGTTGTTTTTTCAACTATATCTTGGGGCAATTCCGGTGCAGGAGGGGTTTTGTTCCAACCGATGCTTTCTAAATAATCCCTTACAAACTGCTTATCAAAACTTACCTGCGGTCTTCCCGGTCGATATTGGTCTTTAGGCCAGAAACGCGAAGAATCAGGGGTAAGGATTTCATCGATAAGGATGATCTCTCCCTCATAGATTCCAAATTCAAATTTTGTATCCGCAATAATAATACCTTTTTCTTCTGCATAAATACTTGCTTTATTATAGATAGCCAAACTTATTTCTTTTAACTTTTGGGTTATTTCTTTGCCCAGTTCTTTTTCTATAAACTCTTCAGTAACATTAATATCATGACCGATATCCTCTTTGGTGGCGGGAGTAAAAATAGCTTGGGGTAATCTATCTGATTCTTTTAAGCCTTTGGGTAATTTTATCCCGCAGATAGATTGTGTTTTTTGATACTCTTTCCAAGCAGAGCCAGAAAGATATCCCCTTACTACACACTCTACAGGTAGAGGTTTTGCTTTCTTTACTAACATTGAACGATCCTCTAAAATATCTTTGTATTTTTTTAATTCTAAAGGAAAATCATCTATCTTTGCAGTAATAAAGTGATTGGGTATGATATCCTTCGTAAATTCAAACCAGAATAAAGAAAGTTTGGTTAGAACTTTTCCTTTATAAGGGATACAGGTAGGTAAAACTACATCAAAACAGGAAATTCTATCTGTGGAGATAATTAATAACTTATCACCCAAATCATAAACATCCCTTACTTTTCCTCTTTTGAATAATTTAGCCTCTTTAAAATCAGTGGAATATAGGATATTTTCCTTCATTTTACTAAATCAAAGGGATTGATATATTCACCAAATTTTTCCTTTGCTTCCAGAAGGCGCATGCGCTGTTGGTCTAATATCTTAAATAATTCTTCAGGTGCATCTTTTACATTTTCTCTAAAGAATTTTTCTACACGCTCAATCTTTGCGAGATTCTGTGGGATGCGGATCGTGAACTGTTTTATATAATCATCTTTTTTATAATCCTTCTTAAGCACCTTTTTAAAAAGCAAAACTAAATCCTCATAATAAGGGATGAGTCCGGTGGGTGATTCTATGGCAGAAACATCATCGTGTATGCGCAGTTCCATCCATTTTACCCAGACATGTTTATCGTGTCGGGTATTTAAAAAATCTTTTCCCTCTAAATCTTTAAGAAAATAGTTTACTCCGAAGATCCGTGGTCTTTTTTTAAGTCTTTTACCAAAATTTAAATAATTCTTAATATACTCTCCCAAAGAGATAGAAACAAAATCTTGAATACTCATCACATTTATCTCATATTTTCCTTCTTCGCCTACAACCGCAAAAGTAGTCTCAGATTCAAGACTGGCTCCGTAGGCAATAATTCCATGCTCCCAACTAAACCCCTCCTGCACTGGAACATAAGCGCGGTAATCTCTTCCTCCAAACATTATTCCTCCTAACTCTACCCCTTTAGGATTATCCAGACGCGGGTCGCAGTTTTTTAATTTTTTTAAGGATACGGTATAGCGAGCATTTTTATGGGAAGGTAGAATAATTTGACCATTCTCATCAGTCTTTCCCTCATACCAATTTCCGGAAAAATTTATCCCCTCTTTAGGAAGAGCCTCTCCCATTCCTAACCAATAGGGTTTGCCATCTTTAACTAAAACATTAGAAAAAATAACTTCACCCGGTGTAGTAAGTACTTTATAAATTAGAGGATCATCTTTAGGATTGACATCCTGAATTATCCCAAAAATCCCTGCCTCTACATTTACCGCCCGACATTTTCCTTTTACATTATGAATATAGGCAATATCATCCGCTAAAATAGTTTCTCCTTTAAGCATGGCGGTAGAAGTCTTACCGCAAGCAGAAGGAAAAGCCCCCGCAATATAGGTCTTTCTTTTATGGGGTCCTTTTACCCCAACAATCATAAAATGTTCTGCCAGCCAATTTTCCCGATGTGCCTTCCGGATAGCCAAGCGTAAAGCCAATTTCTTAAATCCTATGGAATTGCCTGCGTACTGGGTATTCACACTATAAACGATATTGTCAACATAATCGATATAGATACGCTTTTTATCATAATCAGCACTTACCATATTTTCATCAAGCCTTCCTTGGGAATGTAAAGTGCAAAAAACTTCTTTATCCTTATCTGCTTCAACAAAAGCAAAATATCCTGCTCGGTAAAGTAAACTTACAGAATGAGCCACATACCAGGAATCGGTACATTCCATACAAAGTATAGTAAAAACTGAATTAGCCGGACCTAAGGTCAAAAAGCGCACGATCATGGTTCTATCTTTCATAGAACCCTTAAGTAGAGCTTTTATCTCATTTAACCCCGCTTGGCGTTCAATCTGATTAAGATTTGGACTTAAATAATCTCCTTGGGGAACTAAAAATTTAGTTACTTCTCTATCCCTTCCCTGATCATAAATACCATCAAAATGGTAAGTATGCCCTTTTATTTTTAGAGGTTTTTCTTCACCTGTTTCGATGGCCATCCTACGAATATAAGCGAGTTCTTCTGGAGAGTCACTGCAGATAAAAATTCTTTTGGGATTGCAGAGATTGCTTGCTTCATTAATAAATTTAATAACTTTAGGGTGTCTTATCCGTAATAACTTTTGGTAGTTATCCTCATCCATTCTCGATTTTAACTCTTCAAGGTATTTTTCTAACATATTACTCCTTTTAAATTTTTATATATTTTATAACAATTATGGATGATGTCAAAATTTTTTCACAAAATAATTTAAAAAGATATTGTCTGGTGGCGTTCTGAACCTAAAGAGATAATCCGGATGGGCTTATTGATGAGTTCTTCTATCCTGCGGATGTATCTTTGAGCATTAAGGGGAAGACTTTTAAAATCTTTTATATTACTTATAGAGCCTTGCCATCCTTCTATTTCTTCATAAACCGGCTTTACTTTACTAAGAATATAACCATCAAAAATAAAATCCTTTAGAATTTGATTTTTATATTTATAGCCTTTACAAATTTTAATTTTTCTTAATCCGCATAAAACATCCAATTTCATCATCGCAATCTCAGAAACTCCATTAAGATTTACTGCGGTCTTTAGCATGGGTATATCTAACCAACCGCACCTACGCGGCCGTCCGGTAGTAGCCCCAAATTCATTACCGCGCTGGCGAATAATCTCGGAAAAATTTTTAGAAAATTCAGTAGGAAATGGACCTTCACCTACCCTGGTAGTGTAAGCTTTAATTACCCCCAAAACCTTATCAATTTTTGAAACCGCAAGTCCTGCTCCAGTATAAACGCTTCCCGCAATTGTAGAGGAAGAAGTTACATAAGGATAGGTTCCGAAATCAACATCTAAAAATGTCCCTTGCGCTCCTTCAAAAAGAATGTTCTTTTTCTCTTTCATCGCCTTATTTAATAAAAGAGAGGTATCGCATATATAAGGTGAAAGTTTCTCTGCATAAACTCTGTATTGCTCATATATCTTTTTAAAAGAAAAAATGGGATAACCGTAAACATTTTTAAAGATAGCGTTTTTCTCTTTTAAATTTTCTTTAAGTTTCTCTTTAAAAATATTTTTATCAAAAAGGTCAATAATCCTTATCCCGCATCTTGCCACCCTATCCACATAACATGGACCGATCCCCTTTCCCGTAGTTCCTAAACGATGGGTTCTTTTTTTCTCCCTCAATTTATCCATTATCCGATGATAAGGCATAATGAGATGACAGAGCAAGGATATCTTAAGTCTATTTTTTATTTCTATACCATTCTTTTTAAGATTATCTATTTCTAAAAAAAGCGCTTGCGGATCAACCACTACACCATTGGCAATTACACAGATCTTATCCGGATAAAGGATCCCTGAAGGGATAAGATGAAAGATATACTCTTTATTGCCACTGACTACTGTATGCCCCGCATTATTTCCTCCTTGAAAACGCACAATATAGTCAAATCTCTTCGCCAAAAAATCGATGATCTTTCCTTTCCCTTCATCACCCCATTGTAAACCCACAATAACTAAATTCATTTTTTAATTATCCTCTCTAATTCTTCCTTAGAAGGTAGTTCTTGAATAGAAAATATCTCTTGATTCTCCCAGAGGAAAACCGGACCAAACATAATCTTTAATTCTTCATTTAAAGCGATATTTTCTTCTAAAAGTGTTTTACCTTCTTTGCCTTGCGCACAATTTTTAATAACCTTTTCTTTTTCGGCATTATAACCAGATAAGCAATCCTGCCACCAACTGCTATTGATAGAATTTGCCCGACACTTAATATAATCCCAAAAATCTTGGGGAAAGTATTTCTTAACGCAGACACTCCTTAAATACTCCTCCACCTCTAAATTCCCTCTTAAGGCTTCAAAATTTTCATTTTGTTTTTTTGCTAAAAAATGGAGCTGAGGATTAAAATCCTTAATTAAATCCAATAGTTTAGCGGTATTTTTATCATATAAACTTATAAATACATCTAACCTCTCTTTTTTTCTTTCTCTTGCCAAAAGATAAGAAAGGCCACTAAATTCAGGTTTAACCAAAAAGAAATCTTGATACTCTAAAAGATGCGGTTGGATAATTCCAAAATTTTTTTCTTTATTTATCTCTTTACTTAAAAGATAAGCGGGTAAGGTATGAATATTAAATTCTTTAATAAATTTTTCTGCTTTTTTATCGGGATAATATAGATAATTCACTACCAATCCTATAAATAACCGCTTTAGATAATTTATAAAATTCTTTGTTTGGCATACTCGACAGTTCTTAGGAATAATTACCAAAAGTTCTACTTTTGATGGTTTAGTATATAAACAGGAGGCATAAATCTCTGCTGGGTCTTGACACTTACCAATAAAGCCTTCTTTACGACAATCCGTATCAGAAAAACAGGAAGGTAAAATTTCTAAAATCTTTGGATCATCTTTAATCTTATCGGAAAGCCTTATCAATTCTACTTTATAATCAACTATTTTATTATTCTCAATCTTTAAAGTTAATTTACCCAATGACTTACCCTGCCAATCTGCATTTACTATAAGGAGAGAGCCTATTTTAGCAAAAGGGTCTTTTCGGTTAGTATTATAGCCTTCAATTAAAAGATCAATGCCTCTGACTTCCCTGATTATCTTATCTTCTTCTTGAGAACTCAGATCTCCTAAAAGAACAATTAAATCTACATCTTTTTGCTTTAATTGTTCTACTGTATTTTTAACCGCAACCGAAGGCTCTATAATCTCAAGACCGTCTAATTTTTGAAGATCAAATAATCTACTTACTCCAATAATTCCAATCTTTATATCTTTTATCTGTTTTATTATATAAGGTAGAAATTTTTCGGATTTAATATTACAGGATAAAAAACCGATCTTTGTCTTACTTATAATCTCTTCTAAAAAACCTCTGCCAAAATTAAATTCATCTTCACCCACTGCCACTGCATCGTATCCCATCAGTTCCATCGCTTTAAGATTAAAAAGGGTGCGCTTTTTGTCTAATTCTTGATTTTGTGTATATTCATCTAAAGGACCACCCGCAAAAAAACTACCCGCATCCAGAAGGATTAAATCGGGATACTTTTTCCTTAACTCCTTTATCAAAGTAGAACGTCTTGATAAACCTCCATCGGAAGCCAAAGGACACTTACAGGGATAAAGCATCGCATGGGTAGAACCGGTATAAAGGATGGTGATCTCCTTGGCGAATGTAAGATTTAAGATAGAAATATTAAATATAAAGATAAAAAATAAAAATCTAAAAATCTTCATATATTTATCAATTTTACCTTAAGGATATTTTCTAACTTTTCTATTTTTTTAAGGATCTCTTCTGATACTGGGCTATCCACATTTAAAACACTTATCGCTTTTCCGCCGGGTGATTCCCTGCCAAAAGTCATACTGGCAATATTGATGTTATGGCTTCCTAAAAGTGTACCCAAATTTCCAATAATACCGGGCCTGTCCCAATTGTAAATCACAATCATCTGACCTTGGGGAGTTATCTCTACATAATAGTTATCAATCTTTACAATCCTAGCTAATCGATTGGGAGAAAGCGTACCTACAATTAAATGGATCTCTTTATCCGTAATTATATGAAGCTGAATAGAATTTACAAACTCTTCTTCTTTAGTTGATTTTATTTCATTTATCTTTATACCCCTTTCTTTAGCCAAAGACACAGAATTAACAAAATTAATTGTATCTTTTAATATAGGACTGAGTAGTCCTTTAACCAACGCTAAAGTCACTGCGGTTGTATCGTACTGCGCTAATTCTCCACTATAATTCAAATTTATCTCTTTTAGCCTTCCCTCAATAAGTTGACCACTAAAAGAACCTAACTTTTCGGCTAAATTTATATAGGGTGAAATTATCCGCAATATCTCCGAATCTACGCAAGGATAATTACAAGCGTTACGGATACCCCTACCTAAAAGATAATCCCTTACACTTTCAGCAATCTCTTTTGCTACATTTACCTGTGCCTCCTCCGTAGATGCACCCAAATGGCAGGTAACGATCACGTTATCCAATTTTAAAAGTTCATTATCTTTATCCGGAGGTTCCTTCTCAAATACATCTAAGGCAGCTCCTGAGACTTTTCCTTCTTTAAGCGCAGAAACTAATGCCTCCTCATCAATAATTCCACCGCGCGCACAATTAATAATCCGCACTCCCTTTTTCATTATTTTAAACTCCTCGTAAGAGAGCATATGTCTGGTTTCCTCAGTAAGAGGAGTATGTATACTTATATAATCCGCACATCTTAATAACTCTTCAAATTCCACAATCTTTACCCCTATCCGCTGGGCTATCTCTTGAGAAAGAAAAGGATCATAAGCGACCACCCTCATCCCAAAAGCGATTGCCCTTTTGGCTACCTCTGAACCAATCTTACCTAAACCGATAATCCCTAAAATTTTATTGTAAAGCTCAACCCCCATAAACTTCGAACGCTTCCATTCACCTGCCTTTGTAGAAACATTTGCCTGGGGGATATTGCGGGAAAGTGCTAAAATCATGCTGAAAGTATGCTCCGCAGTAGAGATGGTATTTCCTGAAGGTGTATTCATCACAATAATTCCCTTTTGAGTTGCGGATTCTAAATCCACATTATCTAAACCCACTCCTGCTCTACCAATAACCTTTAACTTATCCGCACATTCAATTATCTCTTTGGTTACTTTTGTCGCACTCCTTACAATCAAAGCATCATAATCTTTAATAATCCTTTTTAACTCTTCAGGTTTTAAATCTGTTTTTATATCTACCTGAAATTCTTTATTCTCTTTAAGAATATTTACCCCTTCCTCAGCTATCGGATCACTAATAAGTATCTTTACCATTTAAACTCCTTTCTATAATCTGTTATGTTCGTTAATTTCGTTATTTTACTTCCTAACTCCCTAACTTACCTAACTTCCTAAACTCCTAACTACTCAATACTCAATACTTACTACTTACTACTTACTACTTAATACTTAATACTACCTGAAAAGACTTCCTCTGCTGCCTTAACTCCTGCTCCTAAACTAAATTTATAACCCATCTGATACAGCACCTTTTCTAAACAACTTAAACATAAGATAATATCAAACTCATCGATATAACCCATATGGGCGATCCTAAAAATCTTTCCCTTAAGTTCACCCTGACCACCCGCAATAGTTACTCCATAAACATCGCGCATAGTTTTAACTAATTTCTCTCCATCTAAACCCAAGGGAACTTTAACTGCGGTTACCACATCGGAAGCGCAATCCGGATCAGTAAATAATTCTAAACCTATAGCCTTAATCGCTCTTCTCGTTGCCTCAGCCATTAAATGATGACGCTTAAATATATTCTCTAATCCTTCTTCCTTTATCATCTTGATACTCTCATTCAATGCTACAATTAAAGAAATTGCGGGAGTAAAAGGGGTATCTATTTTATCGAGTGCTTTTTTTGCCTTAACTAAATCAAAATAATAGCGCGGACATTTTGCCTCTTTTACCAAATCCCAGGCTTTCTGGCTTACGGAAATAAATCCTAAACCTGGAGGAAGCATAAGCCCTTTCTGTGAACCGGAAACCACTACATCGCAATTCCAAGCATCAGTTTTTAAATCTATCGCGGATAACCCACTTATCGCATCTACTACTAAAACTGAAGAAAAATTTTTTACAATCTCACCAACTGCCTTTATATCATGCACTACTCCGGTGGAAGTCTCACACAGAGTAGTAAATACCGCTTTAATCTTGGGATTATTTTTTAGTTTTGTCTCAATCTCTTTAGGCTCTACTGCTTTCCCCCATTCTACCTTAATTACTTCTGTATTTACCCCATAGGCTCTGCAGATCTCTGTCCATCTTTCACCAAATTTACCAGATTCTACTGTAATTACTGTATCCGAAGGAGAACATAAATTTACTACCGCCGCCTCCATTGCTCCGGTTCCTGAAGAGGAAAATATAAAAACATCATTTTTAGTTTGAAACACATACTTTAGCCCTTCAGCTGCCTCTTTTAAAATTGCTTGAAATTGAGGAGTACGATGGTGAATTATGGGACGACTCAATGCCTCACAAACACAAGGTGGTAATGGTGTAGGACCGGGTGTTAAAAGATAATTTTTCTTCATCACTTCCTCCTGGTTTAAAATTATTTTATCTTTCCCTCAATTACCTCATCAATTATTCCGTATTCTTTAGCCTCATAAGCAGACATAAAGTAATCACGATCACTATCCTTCTGGATCTTCTCTAAAGGTTGTTTTGTATGCAAAGCCATAATCTCATTTATCCGATCACGCAGTTTAAGAATCTCTTTAGCGTGGCGCGAGATATCCTCTGCTGCTCCTTGAATTCCTCCCCAAGGTTGATGGATCATAATTCGACAATTAGGAAGTCCAAATCGCTTTCCCTTTGTACCCGAAGCCAAAAGTAATGCTCCCATACTTGCTGCCTGGCCTACACAGTAAGTAGCCACATCGCATTTCACAAATTGAATCGTATCGTATATCGCCAAGCCTGCGGTTACGGATCCTCCCGGTGTATTGATATAGATATTAATATCTTTGTTAGGGTCTTCCATCTGTAAGAATAATATCTGAGCGATCACTAAATTTGCCACCATATCATCTATGGGTGTGCCGATAAAAACAATCCTATCTTTAAGTAGGCGCGAGTAAATATCATAGGCACGCTCATAACCCCTGGGAGTCTGTTCTATAACCATAGGAATAAGGGTTTGATTATTTATCTTCATCCTCATTACCTCCTTTCATTATTTACTTCCTAACTAACCTAACTTCCTAACTCCCTAAACTTCCTCAATACTCAATACTTATAATAGCGGATAGCGTATAGCGTTTAGCGTATAGTTTTTACTTCCTTAAAACCTTAACACCTAAATACCTTAACACCTTAATACCTAAAAACCTAAATACCTTAACACCTAAAGACCTAACTCTCTACCCTTCTTTATCCGGATCAATTGAACTATAAACAATACCTTTTATCTTTTTTAAGATTTGGTCTGCTTCTATTACATATTGCTCTAATTTCTTTAAGATATCGATAATCTGTTGGTTTTTATCTTTAAGTTCTTCTTTAGATAAATTCTCTAAGGCTTTAAACTCTAAATCATCTCGGGTTATCCCTGAAGCAAGGCTTATTTTATTGAGGATATTACTTAAACTATGAAATAATTCTCTGAGGGTTAACATTTTCTTTGACTTTAATGAATTTCCTTTCCTAAAATATTTTTTATCGCATCATAAATTGTAGAAATAAGTACAGGTTTACTTAAGAAATAATCTGCTCCTAAATTTAGAGATTCCTCCTTCCGCTCATCATAACCACTGATAACAATAACTTTTGTTTGCGGTGATTCTTCTTTTATCTTTCTTAAGATATCTTTCCCTTCCATATCCGGCAGACCTAAATCTAAAAAGACAATTTCAGGATTCTCCTTTGAATAAATATCTAAAGCTTCTCTACCAGAAAAGGCTCTTTTTACTTCAAAGCCTCTTTTTTCTAAAAAACTATAAATAACTTCATTCATCTGTGCCTCATCTTCAATTACTAATACTTTAGGCATTTTCTTTCTTGGGTAATTTAATATAAAAGGTTGTTCCTTTCATATATTCTGATTCAAACCAGATCTCTCCTTTAAGTTCTTCTCTCACAATCCTTTCTACTACATAAAGACCAATCCCTGTTCCTGAGACCGCAGATGACTTTGTAGTAAAGAAGGGAGAGAATATCTTGGGTTTGTCTTCCTCTTTGATACCAATTCCATTATCCTGGACTTCGATAAAG
>Ga0272448_1000823_pt1 | contig 44725 bp, 41 predicted proteins | sample YNPCB0191_FD_202220 | JGI IMG/M metagenome (GOLD analysis project Ga0272448, IMG submission 202220) | Hot spring sediment microbial communities from Yellowstone National Park, WY, United States - YNP-CB-019-1 | ecosystem: Environmental > Aquatic > Thermal springs > Hot (42-90C) > Sediment... | reverse complement strand
AGATCATTGAATGCTGCGGTTACGGCCCTTCATTCTCCTTTGCGGTCTCGAAGACCATTAGTCATGCCGAGCAGTAACCTTGCTGCCCAAAACTGTAAAGTTTCAAGCAGTATACTCCAATTCACGGTTTATGAAGACTTTTTATCATTCCTCCTTAGTTTTTGCAAGGTATTAAGGCACTGAAGAAAGAGCCACATAGTTTTAACCTTGCGATCTTATTGTTCTTTTATTAGTAATTTTCCCTATCTTCCCTTCCATGCCTCTGTGCCTTTCTTTTTAATATACCACACTTGCAACCAACTTGTAACCATCCCTTTTTCCCTCTGCCTCATATTTTTGCTTTTCCAGGCTTTTTTTGATATGCTTCATGCACGCCGGAGTGGTGGAACTGGCAGACGCGCTGGACTCAAAATCCAGTGGAGCTTGGCTCCATGCGGGTTCAAGCCCCGCCTCCGGCATTTTTTATTATAATGATACACGATTCACGATGCACGATTAACGATACAACGATACATGATGCACGATACACGATGAGCCAAGAGTTATGAGCTATTCGCTATGAGCTAAATTGAACGTTGAACATTGAACATATCCCTATTTGCCTTGTTTTTCCTTTCTTAAAAAAATTTAATTTTTTTCTTGACAAAGGTTTTTTCCATTGTTATATATTAAAAAAATTTAATACAAGGGGGTGGTAAGACTAAGTGAGTATTATTAAAACAATTAAAAAGGAGGTAGGAATGAAAAAGTTTTTTGTGATTGCCCTTGCTCTTTTTCTTGCAGTACCTGCTATCTCCTACGCAGGCTCTGTTACGAGCAGGTGGGATGTAACAATCGGTGGTTATATCAAGTTTGATGTGGGCTATGTGACTCAGGGTCAGGGTATTGACTACAGGGTTGCATCAAGAAGCTCAGCACCAGGTAATGATAGCATTTACGATGAATATCCCAACGTGAACTGGTACGGCGGTGAGTCAAGGCTGAACTTTGCTATCAAAGGTCCTGATGCATGGGGCGCAAAGACATCTGCCTTCCTCGAAGGTGATTTCAGGGGTGTTGCAGGTGCAGCATTTGTAGGCACTGGTTACTTCACCCTGAGGCATGCCTTTATGACCTTTGCATGGCCCAATACAACGCTCCTCTTAGGTCATACCTGGCAGCCATGGGGATTCATCCCTTCATTCAATATGTTGGCATTTTCTGAAAACCACTTCATGAAGGGTGCCACAAGGGTTCCTCAGGTAAGATTGAACCAGAATTTTACCAAAGAGTTCTTTATGCAGTTTGCTATTGCTGCAACTAACCAGACTCTCTGGGGTAACAATGCTGGAAGCTATGTGGATGATACAAACAGGGCACTTCTTCCTGATACCTCACTTGAATTTGTTTACAAGACAGACAAGTGTGGCAAGATTGGTCCCTGGATGCTCCAATTCGGTCTGGGTGGTATGTATGGCAAGACAAAGGTAACATACGGAAATACAACAACTGGAACACTCAGCGATAAAAATGCTGACAGATGGGGTGCATCTTTCTGGGGCTATATCCCCATCATCCCTGAAAAGAAAGGAAATAAGACAAATGCCCTTGGCTTTACTTGGAATGCCTTTACTGGTCAGGGTTTAGGGGCTATGCTCCCTGCTTACCCAGGAACACCCTATAACAGACCTGCTGATGCATCGTTGGGTACTGGTTCTGGTGCAGCTGCAGTAACTGGTGCTGGATTAACAACCATTGATCCTATGTTTGCTGTTACATCAGGTATGTGGGCACAGCTTACCTATTACTTTACCAATCAGTGGTGGGCAAATGCCCTCTGGGGTTATCAATCAAACCATTTTAGCCAAAGATATATGGCAGCAAACACTGGGAATGTAAGAAACCTCCAGAACTTCATCTTCAATATCATGTATGACCCGAATCCAGCTATAAGGTTGGGTCTCGAGTATACCCGTATCACCACAGCCTATGGTGGGGCAAGTGCTACACCCTGGACAGGTGGTGAAGCAAAGGGGAAACTTGACGCAATCCGGTTCGGCGCATACTACTTCTTCTAAGAGACGGCATATGGAAAAAAAGGGAGCCAAAGGCTCCCTTTTTTTTGGTAAATAGCGAATAGCTCATGGCTCGTAGCTCATGGCTCATCGTGTATCGTGCATCATGCATCGTCCATCATGCATCGTGAATCGTCCACCATTTATCCAATCTCTTCTTTCTTTATTCTTTCTTCCAACCTTCTCAAGTCTTCTTCTGTATCTATGCCAAAACCATCATAGTCAGTGATAACTACCTTTATCCTGTACCCATTCTCAAGGGCACGGAGTTGCTCAAGGGATTCTGCCTTTTCAAGCATACCCTGTTTGAGGGACACAAATTTCTCAAGAAAATCTCTCCTGTAGGCATATATGCCTATATGCTTATAGGCAAAGGATTGGTGATTGGTAATTGACAATTGGTGATTGAAGAAATAGGGTATGGGTGAACGGGAAAAGTAAAGAGCAAAGCCATTACTATCAAGTACTACCTTTACAGTATTGGGGTCTCTGTATTCTTCTTCATTCTTAAGAGGGCAGCAGAGTGTTGCCATACCCACCCGTTCGTGTTCCATGACTGAAAAGAGCATATCAATCATATTGCCCTGTATCAAGGGTTCATCACCCTGCAGGTTGATGATGATATCTGCCTTTCTTTCTTTTATTGCCTCGTAGACCCTGTCTGTCCCGCTTGTGCACCTGGGGCTTGTAAGTACGACCTCAGCGCCGAACGAATGGGCAACCTCTCTGATACGTTCATCATCCGTGGCAATAATAATCTCATCCTTGAGTTTCGATGTAAGGGCTCTCTCATAGACCATCTGGATAAGCGTCCTTTCTCCTATCTTCTGCAATGACTTTCCCGGAAGCCGTGTTGATGCATACCGCGCTGGAATCACAATGACTTTACTCATTTGTTTCACCACTCATCACTGCCTTGACCCCTCTCCCCTTTTTATAGATACCTCTTTAAAAACCTCCCTGTATGACTTATCCCATTCAATACTATCTCTTCAGGCGTGCCTTTTGCAATAACTTTTCCGCCCTCGCCACCACCCTCTGGTCCTAAATCAATGATATAGTCCGCTGACTTTATGACATCCATGTTATGTTCAATGACCACCACTGTGTTGCCTCTCTCCACAAGCCTGAAAAGAACACTCAGGAGCTTTTCTATATCCACAAAATGAAGTCCTGTGGTGGGTTCATCAAGGATATAGAGGGTTCTCCCTGTATCCCGTTTGGAGAGTTCCCTGGAGAGCTTGATTCTCTGCGCCTCTCCTCCTGAGAGTGTTGTTGCTGCCTGACCGAGACGGATATAGCCAAGTCCCACATCGTAGAGCACCTGCAGTTTCTTTCGTATATGTGGCAGGCTATCAAAAAATTCCATTGCCTGGGTCACGGTCATGTCAAGGACATCAGCAATGCTTTTACCCTTATAGAGAATCTCAAGGGTATCCCTGTTATACCTCCTTCCCTTGCACACATCACAGACAATATAGACATCAGGTAAAAACTGCATCTCAATCTTTACAAAACCTTCACCACTGCAGGTCTCGCACCTGCCGCCCTTTACATTGAAGCTGAATCGTCCATCTTTGTATCCTCTCATGCGTGATTCAGGAAGCCGTGCAAAGAGTTCTCTGATGTAACTGAATACACCTGTATAGGTGGCAGGGTTTGACCGTGGCGTTCTGCCAATAGGCGACTGGTCTATGTCTATAACCCTGTCTATTGCCTCATACCCGGTTATGCCGTCTGTCTCCCCTGCCCTCTCCTTTGACCGATAGAGTTTCTGCTTCAAAAGGGGATACAGGGTATCGACAACGAGGGTACTCTTTCCTGAGCCTGATACTCCGGTAATACAGGTAAAGACACCGAGCGGTATGGCAACATCAATATGCTTGAGATTATTTGCCCGTGCACCCTTGATGACAAGAAATCCCTTTGGCTTTCTCCGTTTCTCCGGAACTTTAATCCTCATCCTCTGTGAGAGATAGAACCCGGTAACAGAATCAGGATGTTCTTTCAGCTCATCAGGTGTTCCCTGGAATACAAGGCGACCTCCATTTTCACCAGCACCAGGGCCTAAATCCACCACATAATCTGATGAGACAATGGCATCGTGGTCATGCTCCACCACAATGACCGTATTATCAAGGTCCCTTAGTTTGCGCAAGGTTGCAAGAAGCCGTTCATTATCCCTCTGGTGGAGCCCGATACTCGGCTCATCAAGTACATAGAGAACCCCTGTCAATCCTGAACCAATCTGTGTTGCAAGGCGTATCCTCTGTGATTCTCCTGATGAAAGGGTGGCTGAATTCCTGCTCAACGTAATATAGTCAAGTCCCACATCCATCAAGAACTTCAAGCGGGAGATAATCTCTTTGAGTATGGTGCGGCCAATCTCCTTTTCCTTGTCCGTGAGATGGAGGTGTTCAAAAAATGTAATGGCTTCACCGATTGCCATCTGTGAAACCTCATGGATATTCTTCCCGTCTATCCGTACCCAGAGCATCTCCTTCTTTAACCGTGCGCCATTACAGACAGGGCAGGGAACGAGGTTGATAAAGCGTTCTAACTTTTCCCTCTCATAGAAGTCTGCATGCTCCCACTCATCCTGCAATTCTTTGATAACACCTGCAAAGGGTTTTTTGATGAATTCCCTTCGCGTGCCGCGTTCACGGGCAATTTCAATCTCTTCTCCATCTGACCCAAAGAGGATGGCATCCTGCACTGCCTTCGGCAGTTCCTTGAAGGGCTTTCGGAAATCTATGTTGTAGTGTTTTACCAGACCCTCGAGAAAGGGCATAAAATGGACAGGATTTTTTTCTCCCCAGGGAACAACAGCACCTTCACGAAGGGAAAGGTCTTTATTGGGCACAATAAGGTCAGGGTCAAAGTATTCCTTTACACCGAGACCGAGGCAGGTGGGGCAGGCACCATAGGGGTTATTGAAGGAGAACATGCGCGGTGTAATCTCAGGATAGCTTATACTGCATTCAGGACAGGCAAATTTTTCACTGTAGATTGTTGCCTGCCTGCCTCGCTCTATTTTGATTATGCCCCCTGCCTTCTGGAGGCCAAGTTCCACTGCCTCAAAAAGCCTTCTCTCTATACCATCACGGAGTGTCAGTCTATCAATGACCACATCGATCTCGTGCTTCCTATTCTTATCAAGGAGAATCTCCTCTGAAAGATCCCGAAGCTCGCCATTCACCTTTATCTTTGTGAACCCCTGTTTTCGTAATTCATCCAATTCCTTTCTATACTCTCCCTTTCTTCCCCGTACAATGGGTGCAAGAATCGTGATCTGCGTTCCCTTTTCAAAAGCCATGATAGCATCCACAATCTGAGGCGCATGCTGGCTTTTTATCTCCTTTCCACAACCGTAACAAAAGACATGGCCAATGCGTGCAAAGAGAAGCCTCAGGTAGTCATAGATTTCTGTTACTGTTCCCACAGTGCTTCGGGGATTTTTGCTGATAGTCTTCTGTTCTATGCTTATGGCAGGTGAAAGGCCCTCTATATAATCCACATCAGGCTTGTCCATGAGTTCAAGAAACTGCCGGGCATAGGACGAGAGGGATTCCACGTATCGACGCTGACCCTCAGCATAGATGGTATCAAAGGCAAGGGTGCTCTTGCCTGAACCACTGGGTCCTGTAATGACTACCATCTTGTTGCGTGGAATCACCACATCAATATTCTTGAGGTTGTGCTCCCTCGCACCTTTTATAAATATTCTGTCCATGGAATAGAAGAATATATCAGATTTTTCCCTTCCCATCCAGCAAAGTAAGGACGACTGGCAAAGGCGCAAAGGGAATGTTCAATGTTCTACATTCAATTTAGCTCATAGCTGATAGCTCATCATGTATCATGCATCATGTATCGTCCATCATGTATCGTGCATCGTGCCACTAAACACTACGTTACTCTCCGTATCAATTTTCCTGTTGCATTATCGCTCTTAACCCTGTACATTTTTACATCCATGAGCACATCTGAACTCTTTATCAATGTACCGTACAGGATGGTGGAGAAGAATATAAAGCGCATCCTCCTTATCCGTATGGGCATTGAGATTTATTTTGAAAATAATTTATTAGACCATATCTCCATGGATGAGGTGCGGGAATTAGGGAAGAAACTTGAGGCACTTAATATCGCCTGTACTGTCCATGCGCCCTTCATGGATTTAAGCCCTGGCGGATATGACAGGCAGGTAAGGCACATAACCAGGGAGAAACTGAAAAAGACCGTACAGCTTGCAGAAGCACTCAATGCACGGGGTGTGGTGTGCCATCCTAGTTACGACAAATGGCGTTTTGATGGCAATGAAACATTGTGGCTTGAAGGGAGTATCGATACATGGACAGAAGTCCTGAAAGAGGTACCAGAACATATACCCGTTATGGTAGAGAATATTTTTGAAGAAAAACCGGATACCCTGATTGCCCTTTTCGATTATTTCCATGATAAGAACCTCTGGTTTTGCTTTGACACAGGCCATTGCAATCTCTTTTCAACCGTGCCTCTGGATGCATGGCTTCTCCCATTAGAAAAGAAGATACGAGAAATGCACCTTCATGACAACCATGGTACTGTGGATGAGCATCTGCCCATAGGCATGGGCACCTTTCCCTTTCGTGAACTCAAGTCCTTTATTAAAAAACTCCATCCCATCATGTTTACCATTGAACCCCACGGCGAACCACGGGTGGAAGAGAGTATAAAAAATCTGAAGGAGTTTCTTTCATAATGGCTCACAGGATTGAAGTGGCATTCAGGGATGGTGTGCGTGATGTGCCCGGTGAAAAGCTGAAAAAAAGGATACATACAGACTTCAGCATTGATATAGAGGAAGTCCATGTGAATGATGTGTATACCATAGACGCCAAACTCGAAACATCCATCCTCCGCATATTACACACCGATGCCTTTCTCGATCCCCTTATCCAGATCGCCTATGTGAATACACCCACACCCATGAAAGGTGACTGGGCCATTGAAGTGAGTTTTAAACCAGGTGTCACAGATAATGTGGGCAGGACTGCTAAAGAGGTCATAGAGTCACTTTCCGGTCACAGGTTCGGTGAGGATGAGGCAGTCTATACCTCACGTTTGTATTTTCTGAAAGGTAGACTTACCGAGAACGACATCATAACCATTGCTGAAGGTATGCTCGCCAATACCCTTATCCAGCGGTACATTTACAAGACAGGGGAAGCCTATGAGCGGGAGGGTGGTATGGGCATCTATATCCCGAAGGTCCATATTGTCGAAGAACCTCTGGTTGAGACCTTTCCATTGACTACCGGTCTTGAAGAGATGATGAGAATCAACAGGGAAAGGACATGGGCACTATCCCCGGATGAACTCAAGGCAATTCAGAAATACTTCTTACAGAAGGATGTGATACGAAGAAGGCAACAGGTTGGTCTTACGTCAGCACCCACTGATGTGGAGATGGAAGCCATTGCCCAGACATGGTCAGAGCACTGCAAACACAAGATATTTAATGCCATCATCACCTATGAGGAGGATGGAAAAGAGGAGCAAATTGATAGCCTTTTCAGGACCTATATTGTAGGTTCAACAGACAGGATACGAAAGAAGAAAGGCAAGAGAGATTTCTGCCTCTCTGTTTTCAAGGATAATGCAGGCATCATACGCTTCAACAAGGACTATAACCTCGCATTCAAGGTAGAGACCCATAATACGCCCTCTGCCCTTGATCCCTATGGAGGAGCCCTCACCGGTATCGTGGGCGTCAATAGAGACCCCTTTGGCACAGGAAAAGGTGCAAAACTCATATTCAATACAGATGTCTTCTGCTTTGCCTATCCTGATTACAAAGGCACAGTGCCACCGCGCCTTCTCCATCCCAAACGGGTGCTTGAAGGTGTAAGGGAAGGGGTGGAGCACGGTGGCAACAAGAGCGGTATCCCCACCATCAATGGCTCTCTGGTCTTTGATGAAGGCTATCTTGGAAAACCCCTTGTGTACTGCGGCACCTGCGGTATCATGCCCCGAACCATTCATGGAAAACCAACACATACAAAAAAGGCACAGGTGGGAGACGCCATTATCATGGTAGGCGGCAGGATAGGCAAAGATGGCATCCATGGCGCTACCTTTTCATCAGAAGAATTATCCGAAGTCTCACCCACAAGCGCAGTTCAGATTGGTGACCCCATCACGCAAAAGCGCATGACTGATTTCCTTCTCCGTGCCCGGGATATGGACCTGTACAATTCCATCACGGATAATGGTGCCGGTGGCCTCTCCTCTTCTGTTGGAGAGATGGCACAGGATACAGGAGGGTGTGTGCTTCACCTTGATAGGGCACCGCTCAAGTACCAGGGGCTTTCGCCATGGGAGATTCTCCTGTCCGAGGCACAGGAACGGATGACTGTGGCAGTGAGTCCTGACAAGGTTCCCCAGTTCCTTGAGCTGTCGGAAAGGATGCAGGTTCTCTCCACAGTGCTTGGTGAATTTACTGACAGCGGCATGTTCCATATTCTCTATAAAGGAAAGACTGTTGCATACCTTGATATGGACTTTCTCCATCATGGCCTGCCCAGGATGAAGCTTACAGCAAAATGGGAAAGACCCATCCATGATGAGAAACCCGTAGAGGAACCAGAGGATTATACACATACCCTCATGAGTCTTCTCAAACGCTGGAATGTGTGCAGTAAGGAGTATGTGGTAAGGCAGTATGACCATGAAGTTCAGGGCGGCAGTGTCATAAAACCACTGATCGGAAAACATAATAATGGTCCCAGCAATGCTGGTGTTATTCGGCCTGTTCTCGAAAGCACTGAGGCAGTGGTGGTGAGCCATGGCATCTGTCCAAAATACAGCAGGTTCGATACCTACCACATGGTGGCATGTGCCGTTGATGAAGCCATCAGGAATAACATTGCCACTGGTGGAACACTCAAGAAGATGGCTCTCCTTGATAATTTCTGCTGGTCTGACCCTATCTACTCTGAAAAAAATCCAGAGGGTTATTACAAGCTCGCACAACTCGTGCGTGCAAATAAGGCGCTCTTTGACTACACCACACTCTTTGGAACTCCCTGCATCTCTGGCAAGGATAGCATGAAGAATGACTACATCTTCAATGAGATAAAGATTTCTATACCCCAGACAGTGCTCATATCAGCCATATCCGTGATACCAAGCGCGGAGAGGGTTGTCACCATGGATTTCAAGGAGAGCGGACACCTCATCATTGTCATTGGCACCACCTATCCTGAGCTTGGGGGTTCAGAATATTTGAGCCTCTACGGCAGATATGGCAATATACCACCGAGGGTAAGGGGTACGATAGCACAAGAAACATACAGGTGTCTTGAAAGGGCAATCACCTCTGGTATCATACGATCCTGTCATGACATCTCTGATGGCGGACTTGCATGTTGTCTTGCTGAAAGTGCCTTTGCCGGAGGGTATGGTATTGATGTACAGCTTGCATCCGTGCCACAGGCAGGTATCTTCAGGGATGATGTTCTTCTCTTTTCTGAATCGCAGAGCAGGTTTGTGGTCTCCATCAGGAAAAAAGACCTTTCCCGTTTCTCCTCCATCTTCAGAACTGTCCCCTATGGCATAATCGGCACGACACGAAAGGATGGGAGATTTACTGTCACAGGTATCAATAATACTGTCATTATTGATACAGAGATCGGTCTTCTCATGGATGCCTGGCAGGCACCCTTTAGAGAGCATTTCAATACCTAATACATACCCATCTTGAAGAAATTCCATTGCCAATCCTTGAGAGATTCACTATACTACACAGAAACAAGGCGGTAAGGAGGAATGCCTGTGAATGGGGCTGAAATTCTTGTACACACAGCTGTCAATGCAGGGATAGAGCTATGTTTTGCCAATGCAGGTACTACAGAACTGCCTGTTGCCATTGCCTTTGATACCATACCGGGAATAAAAACAGTTCTCGGGCTCTTTGAAGGTGTATGTACGGGTGCTGCAGATGGGTATGGACGCATGCTCGATAGACCTGCCATGACGCTCCTCCATCTGGGACCGGGATTTGCCAATGGTATTGCCAATCTCCACAATGCACGCCGGGCTGGAAGCCCTGTCCTCTCCATCATTGGTGACCACGCCACATGGCACCAGAAAGCAGATGCACCACTTACCATGGATATTGCTTCCCTCGCACGCACAGTCTCTGGATGGCAGAGAAAAAACAGGTCCGTTCAAACGATCTCCCGTAATGTCATGGAAGCAGTCTACGCAAGCCTCTATGGCCAGGTAGCGAGTCTCATTATACCGAATGACCACCAGATAGAAGAATGGAATGGACCCCTGTATAGTAAACGGACCTTTTCGTTTGAACCTGTGGATGATACAACCATTCAAAAGGCAGTACAGATACTGAAAAAATATACAAAGACAGCATTAATAGTCAGTGGCAGGGCATTGCGTGAACGGGGATTACAGGCCCTTTCCCGTATCCAGCGCATGACAGGGTGCCACCTCTTCACACTCTCATTTCCTCCCTATATGGAGCGTGGTGCTCATTTTCCCCATGTGGAACGGATTCCGTACTTTCCTGAACCAGCATTTAAAAGGCTTGCCGCCTATGAAGCGTTTATTCTTGCAGGCACTGATATACCTGTTACATTCTTTGGTTATCAAGGGATTGACAGTTACCTTATCCATAGGGGGCAGAAGATTCTTCATCTCACAACAACACCGCGACAGAATGTGGCAGAGGCACTGGAACATCTTGCCCATGCCCTCACATCATCAAAAGGAAAGACCGCTACAAGGCTTCCATTGTCATCCATCGAAAGACCGGACTTTCCACAGGGGAGGCTCACGCCAGAAAAGGCGAGCGCTACTATTGCCGCGTGTCAACCGGAAATGGCAATCATTGTTGATGAGGGACTTACCTCAATCTTTGCCTACTATCCCCTCACAGCAACACTTCCCCCGCACAGCTATATGACCATTACCGGTGGCTCAATCGGGTATGGTATGCCCTGTGCAGTGGGTGCAAGCCTTGCATGTCCTGACAGGCCCGTCATAAATATCCAGGCTGATGGCAGTGGCCTGTATACGCTTCAGGCTCTATGGACAGAAGCGCGCGAAGGCCTCAATGTGACTACCCTTATCTGTGCAAACAGAAGCTACAATATTCTTTTTCTTGAGCTTGAACGTGCAGGCATTAAAGAGCCCGGCCCTAAAACACGCTCCCTTGCTGACCTTGGGAATCCTGCGGTTGACTGGGTAAGTATTGCACAAGGTTTTGGAGTTCCCGGTGTCTCAGTTGACACTGCAGAAGGTTTACGAAAAGAACTTACAAAGGCACTTCGTGAACCAGGTCCCCACCTTATTGAGATGGTCTTGGTTTAATCCTGTTCTTCTCATCCACATAGACTTTGTGTGGCTTGAATGACTGAAGTTCTTTTTCATCGTAAAGCCCGTAGGCAACAATAATAATCATGTCTCCCTTTCGCGCCTTATGGGCTGCAGCACCATTGATGCAGATGGTGCCGGAATCCCGTTCCCCTTTAATCACATATGTTGTGAAGCGTTCACCATTGGTTATGTTGTAGATGGCTACCTTCTCATAGGGAAGAATCTGTGCCTTTTCAAGGAGTGCTTCATCTATGGTGATACTGCCCTCATAGTGGAGATTGCTCTCTGTGACAGTAGCCCTGTGGATTTTTGATTTCATCATTGCCCTGAACATTATAAATCCTCCGTAAGGATGCTATTATCAATAAGCCGTGTTTCCCCTACCCTGCATGCAATGGCAAGGAGACCACGCGTATCTATCTCATCTACTTCTTCGAGGGTCTCTGCATCACAAATGCTTACATACTCTATGTCCACACCAGGCTGAGAACCAAGAATCTCATGTGCCTTCTCTTTAAGGGTTGCTGCACGCCGCTCTCCCTGTTTGAAGAGTGCTTCAATCGCGCGTATGGACGCGTAAATGAGGAGCGCCTTCTTTCGCTCTTCCTGATTCAGGTAAGTATTGCGCGAACTCATGGCAAGTCCGTCTGCTTCCCGCACTGTAGGGTATGCCACAATCTCTACATCCATATTAAGGTCTTTCACCATGCGCTCAATAATCTTCAACTGCTGGTAATCCTTCTGTCCAAATACAGCAACGTGTGGTTTTACAATGTTGAATAATTTTGCAACAACCGTAGCCACACCAATAAAATGGCCTGTCCGTGTTTTGCCACAGAGATAATTCTCAAGGCCTTTGACCTGTATGATTGTCGTATATCCCTGAGGATACATCTCCTGTGTATCAGGATAGAAGATGATGTCCGTCTTCTCCTTTTCAAGTAACTCTGCATCTCTAATAAAATCACGGGGGTATGTGGCAAGATCCTCTCTGGGTCCAAATTGCATGGGATTTACAAAGATGCTCACCACAACCACATCACCCAATTCCCGGGCTTTTCTTACAAGGGAGAGGTGACCTTCATGGAGATAGCCCATGGTAGGCACAAAACCTATCCTTTTCGTCCGTCTCATCTCCTCTGACCATGCCTGCATCTCCTGTATGGTTTTAATAACTTTCATGTTCTCTAGTCTCTTTTACTCTCTGTGCCCTTTCCCCTGAACCCTATGCACCCTTCTAATGGAATGAATGGCTATCATCAGGAAATATCCCGCCCCGTACCTCTTGAATATACTCTGTAATAGCCTTCTCTATCAGTTCCCTTCCTTTCATATATCGCTTTACAAACTTTGGTCTAAACTCACCAAGTAAACCGAGGAGGTCATGGAGAACAAGCACCTGACCATCGCAGTCAGGTCCTGCACCAATGCCTATGGTGGGTATGGAGAGCATTTCTGTAATCTCCTGTGCAAGCTTTCTCGGTACACATTCAAGGACAACAGCAAAGGCGCCCGCCTCTTCAACCGCCCTGGCATCACGTATGAGACCTTCTGCCTCTTCTCCCTTACCCTGTACCCTGTATGTGCCCATTCTGTGTATGGACTGAGGTGTAAGTCCAATGTGCCCCATAACAGGAATCTCAATATCCACCAGTGCCTTTATCACGTCCTTCATGCGCGTACCACCTTCGAGCTTCACTGCCTCTGCCCCACTCTCTTTTATCATCCTGCCCGCATTGCGCTTTGCCTGTTCTATGCTTTCGTGGTAGGACATAAAGGGCATGTCAATGATGACAAGCGCCCGTTTAACACCCTTGACCACTGCCTTTGTATGGTGAATCATCTCATCGATTGTTACGGGCACTGTCGTGGGATAACCGAGGCACACATTGCCCACTGAATCACCCACAAGGATAGAATCAATACCAGCGCTGTCCACAAGTCTGGCAAAGCTATAATCATAGGCAGTGAGCATGGTCAGTTTTTCTTTTCCTTTCTGCTCCCTGAAACCCGGTACTGTTACCTTGTCCATTATAGAACTCCGTAGTAAAATAAAAAGCCTTCTGAACACAATTCAGAAGGCTTCATTGACTCTTACCCCTTCCGTCTCGGTCCAGATTCTTGGATCCAAGCGGTATGTATCTGAAAAAATTATAAATACCTTTTATGTACTATGTCAATATTTTTTTCTCACTTTTTTTCTTTTATGCCGGATCCTAAATATAGTTCTCAAGTAAGAGGGAGAGCGTCCGCTCAACACTTCCTGGCTCTTTCTCTTCAAGTTCTTTTATGGTCTTTTTTATCTTGTAAAAGGTAAGCTCATCCTGAAGGTCATTGATGCTCCTATAGATTCCAGCCCTCCGTCCAAACCGGTATACAAGCTTCTGTTCATCACTAAGATTCAGAAAGGCATCTATGACAGAGAGCATCTTCCCTTTGTCTTCTGGCAATTTTCCCTCTACCTCTTCAAGGAGATTCAGGATGTGGTCGCTCTTTATAAAACTTGTAATACCATCAAGGTGGTCAATCAAGAGTTTCTCTTCAAGGAGAATCTGTTCTTCATGGCTCAAGAGAAATTCACCCTTTTCGAGCCTCTCAAAAAGGGACATGCCCCTAAGAACCTTTAATGTTCTGAACCTGATAAAGTCAGGATTGATTTTATTCAAAGCATCTGCTGTCTCATGTGCATGTTCTCTCCACCACTTTTGTCCCCCAAGCCCCAGCACCACATATTCAGACAGCTCAATACCTGATTCTTTCACCTTTGTGCCACACAGAATATGCTCTTCTTTCGTCACACCCTTACGCATATATTCAAGAAGAAAATCATACCCTGTTTCAAGCCCTATATGGAGCCGTGTAAGGCCTGCCTCCTTTATCATTTTCAATTGTTCTACAGTAAGTCTCCGCGCAATGGTTCGTGACCGTGCATAGGAAGTAATTCTTTCTATGCTGGGAAAGGTTGTTTTAAGATACCTGAGCCCTTCTGCAAGGGTTTCAGGGTTCATGGCAAGGGAGTTTGCATCCTGAATAAAAACATTTTTCCCACCGAAATACTTCCATATGGCAACACTCCTGTAACATTCATTGTATGTGTTACCAGTAAATATGGTATCAACAAGCCCTTCTGTGATTGTACCACCCTCACCAGCCTTCCAGGATAATGCTGTTATATCATCGTATATGGCCTTGATTGTATCAATATCGCGTTTGATCTCTTGAAGACCCCTTTTTTCAAACCTTTTTCCCTTGTATGTATGGCAGAAGGCACATTGATTCCAGGGGCAATTCCGTGTAAAGCGCGCAAGGAGGCTATATGCCTCGTTGGGTGGCCGTATGGGTCCTATTTCGTATCTGAGAGATCTACTCATCTTTATCTAAATGAATGGGAAAGGAAGGGGTTGACATTTTTGATAGTCTTTTTTTTCTCCTTTTTCCCTGATTTGACTTTTTTGTTTTCCTTCTCAATTCTGTCTTTTTTGTATTGGATGCCATTATCTCCTCCTTTTTTATCAATAATACTACAAATGGCGCCATTCTTCAATGCTTCTTAATAACATATTAATTTTATTTGATTTTATAAAAAATTAGACCCCATGTACTCCATGGTAAATTTTTTTTAGGGGAAATAAATTTTTCTATTGACAAAATATTTTTTTATGATTATTATAATTCAGTATGTTAAATAATTCACATTCTATATGCGGTATACATACAGTGAAAACATTTTTTTATACAGATTTGTACTATTGCTATAAATATAGGGAACATATATGGGGAATATATTTTCCAGATAGTTCCTTAATTCACAAAGCAGTATCCTTTTAAAACGACCATTACCTCCATAAGCTTCTCATAATAACCCCCCTTCCCCCTGGGCAATCCAGGGGGTTTTTCTTTACAAATACAGATAATATGTTGTATGATTAAAACACATGGGATTATCCACCATTAATATGTATACAGGAGGGCTTCTGGGTCTCCTTTATGCAGCAGGCCCGGTGGCAAAGGCAGTTGTCATCATCCTCTTTGTCTTTTCCATTGTCTCATGGACCATCATGTTCTTCAAATGGAAACAGTACAAAAAGATTGAAAAAGACGGGGAACGTTTTATCAAGGTAATCAAAGAGGTGGATACCTTTAAAAAACTCATAACAATTTATAGAGAAAACCCTGAAAATTCATTTTATCGGCTCGTCTTAGCCACATATAAAGAGATTGCCTCAACACAGAAAGATAATCCAACTGTGAAACCTGAAACAATCCCCCATGTTGAAAATGTATTAAAAATTACCATCTCAGAAGAATCAGAGAGGCTTGAACGAAGACTCTCATTTCTTGCCACCACAGCAAATACAGCACCGTTCATTGGTCTCTTTGGTACTGTCTGGGGTATTATGGATTCATTCAGAGAAATCGGTATCAGAGGGACAACGAGCTTGGCAGTCGTTGCCCCTGGAATCAGTGAAGCCCTCGTGGCAACTGCTATTGGCCTTGCCACTGCAATACCAGCAGTCCTTGCCTACAATTATTTTTTGGGACGATTGAAGAGAATCATCTCAAAAATGGAAAATGCGTCCATGCATATCCTGAATCTCCTGGAAAAATGACATTCTCAAAGGATTCAAAAAAAGGACCACTCTCTGAAATCAACGTCATACCCCTTGTTGATATCATGCTTGTGCTTCTCATTATCTTTATGATTACTGCGCCTATGATGCAGCATGGTATGAATATTGATATTCCAAAAGTAACGTCAAAGCCGCTGCCATCAAAACAGGAACCACAGGTACTCAATATCACCAGGGACCAGAAGATTATTCTCAATGAAAAAAGGATCCAGATGAAGGATTTAAAACAAGCGGTTGAATTCCTCTTTGTCAATAAACCTCAGAAGGAAATATTCCTGAAGGCAGATAAAGATGTGCCCTATGGCTTTGTGGTGACATGTATGGGTCTTATTCGGCAGGCAGGTATTGAAAAGATAAACATTGTCACACGCCCCCTTGAGGATTAGGTATGAGCGACGCATCCTGGTATAGAATGCTCGTTATATCGATTATATTCCACATGATTGTCGTTGCTCTCTTCAGCATACCCATTAAAAAGACCTCACGAAAAATAGATCTCTCCTCATCCTACTCAGTAAGCCTTGTTGGAGATATACAGGGCAGGGGTGGTACAGGCGCTCCCCTTGCTTCCTCAAAAACAAAAGCTGTCTCACGTGAGACCCGTGCTCCGGAAAAGAGTGCACGTACAGTAAGGACAAAACCCAAACTGGCAAAAAAAGAACCGGATGCCATCTCACTTTCCAAAAAAAAGGTCCAGGCACGAGAAACCCCTTCACAGCAGGAACTCTCCCGTCTTGAAGAGCGGCTCCGGGAACTCAAACAGAAAACACAGTATATTGACGTAACCCAGGGCACTGGTGGAACAGGAACTGGTGCCATGGGATTACCTCTGGCAGGTGCTGGTGGTACAAAACCCCTTGACCCGGTAACACAAAAATATATTCTCGAAATTTGGGAAAAGATACGGAATGCCTGGGGACTCCCCGGCGTTGCTTCATTCAAGAAACAGCTTGAAACCATCGTTACCATCAAAATACGGAAGGATGGAAGAATTGTCGATATTGCTATTGAAAAACGTTCTGGAAACAGAATTTATGATGAATCAATCTTGCGGGTATTGCGGGCAGTGGACCCTCTCCCGCCTATCCCTGCGTCACTTAATATAGACAATATTGAAATCGGTTTCAGATTCCTGCCAGGGGATATCTCTTGACCATTCTCGAAAGTATTGCTCTCGGAGCTCTCCAAGGCATTACCGAGTTTCTGCCTATCAGCAGTTCAGCCCATCTCATATTTGTGCCCTGGTTTTTTAACATAGAGTCACATAATATCAACAAACTCACCTTTGATGTCATGCTCCACTTCGGAACACTCTTTGCCATTCTCCTCATCTACGGCAGAAAATTTGTGGATATTCTCACTGAAGGCTGGCGTGAAGTACAACAGGGTACAATCCGTAATGCACTGATTACCAAAATCATCCTCGCCACCTGCCCTGCTACACTTCTTGGTCTTTTCTTCAAAGATGTTATTGAACACTATCTGCGTAGCCCCTCTATAATCGTGGTCATGCTCATTACCGTATCTCTTCTTATGATTGTTGCCGAGAGAGTCAGAGTAAAAGCCCGTGAGATTACATACCCCATTGCCCTTCTCATAGGTTTTGCCCAGGCAATAGCCCTCATCCCTGGAACCTCACGGAGTGGCATAACCATTACTGTTGCCATTCTCCTTGGCATACAACGGACAAAAGCAGTGGATTTCTCCTTTCTCCTGTCCATACCCATTATTCTCGGTGTGTCACTCTTTGAGGCACGCCACCTTACCCATGATGTGGGTGGTCTCGGGATATATGGTATGGGCTTTGTGTCCGCCTTTGTATTCGGTGCCCTGAGTTTAAAGTTTTTAATTACCTACCTGAAGAAACATTCACTTGATGTCTTTGCTTACTATAGAATCATCATAGCCCTTCTCATCCTTCTTTTTTCGTAAGATGGCGTGGATGATATGGCTTACAAACCGTACGATATAATTGCGGGAAAGGTATAACCCAACAATCATAATAATAGAGATGATAACGAGGTTGAAAAAAGCCTGGTATCTGCCGTTCTTTACTGCGTAGCCCTGTAATGTGAGTATGAGTGTACCGGGCAACCGGCCAAACACATTCATAAGAATAAAATCAACCCACCGCATATGGGTTAAACCAAGCAGATAACAGAGAGAGTCTTTCGGGAACCCTGGGATGAGAAAAAGGGCAAAGGAAATATAGAGACCTTTGTGGGTGACAAAATAATTAAAACTATCTATATATTTTTGTTTCACCACTTTTTCTACCAGTCTTAAACCAAAAACACGGGCAAGAAAAAAGGCAAGCATGGATCCAAGGGTAAGTCCTATGGTGGAGAGTGTAACACCTAATGTCCTTCCGAAGAGGAGCCCTCCCACAAATCCTGTTACCTCACCTGGTATGGGAGCAAAGACGACCTGTGTCACCTGAACAAGAATAAAGACAATGGCTGCGTAGGGACCGAAAGAAGCGATAAAGGCTTCCAACCGGCGAGGATTGAAAAAAACCCTGTAATAATTGAGTATCTCTCTCCATGCCCCTTCATGGTACACATAAAAGATGAGTATGACGAGTATGACAAGAGAGACGTAAAGGATTATCCGTAACAGAAACGAAAGCTTTGGTGATTGAACAAGGGAGTCTTTATTCAACCTTGCTGTATTACGACAGTCCTGAGAACCTCATCAACTGTCGTAAGTCCTTCCTTGAGAAGAATGAGGGCATAATCTTTCAGGGTCTTCATACCGCTCCGTATGGCTTCCTGCCTGATAACATTCGTTTCAGCACCTTCACCAATGAGGTGCCGCACACTATCATTTACCATAAGCAGTTCATAGACACCGACCCTTCCTTTGTATCCTGTCATAGCGCATGCCTCACATCCCTTGCCTTTATAGAGCTCAATGCCATCGTCAAGGCCAAGGTATTTTGTGACCACACTGTCCGGTACATACTTCTCTTTACACTTTGTGCAGATTCGTCTTACAAGTCTCTGTGCAAGGATGCCGATGATAGAGGTTGACACAAGGAACGGCTCTATACCCATTTCAAAGAGCCGCATGAAGGTACTCGGTGCATCATTAGCGTGAAGGGTTGTAAAGACAAGGTGTCCGGTGAGTGCTGCTTCCACAGCAATCTTTGCAGTCTCTTTATCCCGTGTCTCACCGACAAGTATGACATCAGGGTCCTGCCGTAAAAATGCTCTCAGGACTCTTGCGAAATCAAGACCGATATCAGAATTCACCTGTACCTGGTTGATACCTGCAAGGTCGTATTCAATAGGGTCTTCCACAGTGGATATGTTGACACCGGGATCATTAATCTCAGCAAGGCAACTGTACAGTGTGGTACTCTTTCCTGAACCTGTTGGGCCTGTAACAAAGATTATCCCGTATGGCTTTTTGATCATTTCCATCATCATATCAAGGGTGGGTTTATGGGTAATAAGCTTATCGAGACCCATGGTGGTATTGCTCTTATCAAGAATACGGGTACAGATTTTTTCGCCAAATTTTGTGGGTACTGTGGATACCCTGAAGTCAACAGATTTGTCGCCGAGCTTGATGGTAATTCTTCCATCCTGTGGCAGTCTTCGTTCTGTAATATCGAGTTTTGACATAATTTTTACCCTGCTGATGAGGGCAAGCTGTACCTTTTTCGGTAACACCATTTCTTCTCTCAGAACACCATCAATCCTGCACCGCACTCTCAAGGATTTTTCCATAGGCTCTATGTGTATATCGCTTGCGCCCTTCTTCAATGCCAGGGCAATAATATTATTGGTAAGCCGAATGATAGGCGCACCCTCTGCCTCGCGGGCAATGTCAGTAATACCAAGATCATCCTCTTGCTCTTCATCAACCTCTATATCCTTCATGATATCAGACTGTACGTGGTCCATAGAATCAAGGAGTTTGTCAAGATTGATCTCGTCACTGGCTTCTTTCTTTTTTGCCTTCATGATACTCTGATATTCAGTCTCAATAAATTTCTTGAATTCTTCTTCTGATACAAGAACAGGGTTTATGGCAACACCCTTGATAAATTTCCTTGCCTCATCTATGGCAAGAATATCATGGGGATTTACCATAGCAAGGGTTACGGTATTATTGGCATATGCTGTGGGAAGCATCTTATACTTTGTCACAAGCTGTTGCGGAATAAGACTGATAATATCTTTATCAAGCTTGAGATTTGTGAGGGAAATATACCCCATGCCCTTCTGGGCATTCATCTCCTCTATCCGTTCAGCAACAATCTTATTCAGTGACATGGAGATGGAGGGATGTTCCCTGAGAAGTGCTTCGAAATCTATTTTTTCAAGCACGAAGACTTCTGTTGCCTGTGTGGCAATGACCGTTGCACTTCTCGGCTTTCCGGTCAGGAGCGCCATCTCACCAAAGCATGAACCATTATTGAGTGTGGCGATGGTAAAATCCACGCCCACAGATGGTTCACGTTTCTTTACCTCTACCTTGCCATTCTTGATGATAAACATGGAGTCACCGGATGCGCCTTCTCTCACAATAGCAGTATTCGGTGGATATACCCTCTCTTTTAAACGTGCGGCGAGTTTTTCTAACTCGTCGTCCTTCAAATCCTTAAAGAGGTCGGCATTTTTTAAATAGTTTAATTTGTCGACTGTTTCTGTCATCGTCCAAATCTCCTGTGTCTGTGCTGGTAACTCCTGATTGCACGGAGAAAGTCTATCTTTCTGAAAGCAGGCCACAGGGCATCACAGAAATAAAATTCACTGTATGCGCTCTGCCACAGGAGAAAACCACTCAACCGTACTTCCCCACTTGTCCGTATAATTAAATCAGGATCCGGTATGCCATTGGTATACAGGTGACTCGTTATGTCATCGATGGTAATGCTGTCTGCCAATTCCATATGTGACACCGTCGTTTTGTTCCGTATTGCCTTTCTCACAGCCTCTACAATCTCCTGCCGGCCACCATAACCAATTGCAATATTCAGTATGTGGTTCTTATGGTCTTTTGTAATGTCCTCTGCTTGTCGTGCTACCTCTTTCAATGCATCGGGCAATAACTGGAGGTTGCCCATCACCTTTATCCTGAATCCATACTTTTTTACAATAGGGTTCTGCGATAAGTCCTGAATTTTATCTTTAATGACTGTAAAGAGTGCCTTAAGTTCGCCATCATCTCTCTCCACGTTCTCTGTTGAAAGACCCCATATGGTCACAATCTTCACACCATACTCTGCACACCACTGTAATACATCATCAAGTTTTTTTGCCCCTTCCTTGTGTCCAAGACTCACATCTGGGAACCCCTTCTCTATGGCATACCGCCTGTTGCCATCAAGTATCAAACCTACGTGGGTAGGGATTATCCCTTTCTGGACTTCCTTTTCAAGGAGTTTTTCATAGGTATAGTATATGAGCCTTTTAACGGGCATACTACATTATAAAGTATATTTTCTTTTTTCTCAATGGAAGAACATAAAAAGTCAAAAAGGCACTTCTGGTCCCATGACCAAATGCTATTTCAATTCAGGACCGGCTGCTTTGCCTTTGACGTAAGGGCTTTTATGCCATCCTTCAGACCATCGAGGGTGAGTTCGAACATGGGAAAGATCTTGCTTATGGTATCCACTGTATAGTGACCCCAGAAGTTCTTATGGGTCGGATTTAACCATATGGAATGGGGGAAATGCTCGCGTATCCTGAGAAGCCATTCAATAGCTGGTTTGTCGTTCGTATAGAAATAATCAATACATCCGTTCACGTCAAAGAGTTCTGAATATGCCATTCGTGCATCGCCCACTATAATAAGCTTATAGCCTTTATGAAAGTTGGAAAATAGCTTTTCAGTAGGAACGCGCTTGTAGTTTGCCATATCCTCATACACATCCTGATAAATGCAGTTGTGGAAGTAAAAGTGCCTGAATTCTTTAAAGTGCTCCATCTGGGATGCTGCAGAAAAGAGCCTGTCGCATAGCTCTGAGTAGGGGAGCATGGAACCACCGGTATCCATGAGAAGGATGAGTCTCACAGTATTTTCCCGCGATCTGTTGAACACAAGTTCGATCTCTCCTCCTTCTTTAGCAGTTTTATCGATTGTCTCATCAATGTCCAGCTCCTCTTCTGCCCCTTCCCTCTTCAATTCTCTCAGTTTTTTAAGTGCCACCTTCATCTGTCGTACATCAAGGATAATATCATTTCTGTAATTTCTGTATCTCCGTTCATCAGCAACCTTCATGGCTGACTGCATCCATGATTCACCGCCAACCCGAATACCGCCAGGATGGTATCCGTAGGCACCAAAGGGTGATTTTCCTCCTGTGCCGATCCATTTGTTGCCACCATCATGCCTTTCGTGCTGTTCTTTCAGCCGTTCTCTGAACTGTCTCATGAGTTCATCCATATTGTGCTGTCTTTGGAACTCTTCCATCTTTCTTCTGAATTCTTCCATCTCTTCAGGTGTCAGTTTTGGAAGCCTGTTCAGAGGATTTTCCAGCCACTGCAGAACCTTATCCAGCTCTACACCCTCTGTTGCTATGCCTCCAAAATATTCCTGGAAGGCTTCATCAAACATATCGTAATAGGCTTCGCTCTTAACCAGAAATGCCCTTCCTACCCAGTAGAGGTGATTGATGCTTGATTGGAAAAAACCTTGGTAGAGCGCCTCAATAAAGGATATCCATTCAGTAATGGATACAGGCACACCTTTTTTTCTCAGGGTATAAAAGAAGTCTGTAAACATCAGTATTTTCTCTTAAAACCAAAACCGCCCTGGGATGTTGCCACCCGTATAAAACGTCCCGTGTCCTGCTCATTTTTAAGGAGAGTACCTAAAAAGGGAATTTCTGATGATATCTTTTCAATACTTATGCCGCCAAGGTGGAGTGCCTTTATCCAGTCGAGCAGCTCACTGGTTGATGGCTTCTTCCGTAAACCATCCACTTCCCGTATCATATAGAATCTTTTTATTGCCTCCCTCACGAGCCGTGTTTCAATATCAGGATAATGGACCCTCACAATCCGCTCCATCATTTCAGGGTCCGGGAAGTCTATGTAGTGGAAGATACATCGTCTGAGAAAGGCATCAGGAAGCTCTTTTTCAGAATTGCTTGTAATGACCACAATGGGTCTGTGTTTTGCTACAACCTCTTCATCAAGCTCAGGGATGTGGAAGGACATTTCATCGAGTTCGTTGAGAAGGTCATTGGGAAACTCAATATCAGCTTTATCAATCTCATCAATCAATAAAACCACCTGGTCTTCGCTGGTGAATGCCTGTCCCAATTTACCCAGTTTTATATACTGGCGTATATCAGAGATATCTTTATCTTTAAAGCGTGCATCATTCAATCGCTGCACTGTATCATAGACATAGAGTCCGTCTTTCGCTTTTGTGGTAGATTTTATGTTCCACACAATAATCCTTTTATTGAGGGCCTGGGCTATACTATGGGCAAGCAGGGTCTTGCCTGTGCCCGGTTCACCTTTTATAACAAGGGGTTTACCCAGGGCAATTGCCACATTAACAATCTCCATAAGTGGTTTTGATGCAATATAATCTTCACTCCCTTTGTATCCATGAACATTCTGTGCCATTATCGAGCCTCCTGGAATCGTGAAAAATATCACTTTTATTATAAGGTTTAAGGCCTCTATTGTCAATACAACTAATCCCTCGGAACCATTTTTATATGCCTGTGACTTGTCTATTCATATTCTTCAGCTCTATATTTTTCTTGACAGATACATGCCTTTTCCATTATAGTTTTACCATGAGCAAGACAAATTCCTGTAATTTCTTTTTTTACTTTTACTTTAGAAGTATGCACCCAGGCATTACTCTACGTTAAGGGAGAGTAAAAAGCCATGGGTGCACAACCCATGGCTTTTTTAGTGTAAAAGCCATGGGAAACCCCCATGGCTTTTTTTATAAGGATGGCATGGAATGGTCGTATCACAAACAATCCTGAAGCAGATGGAAGAGACAGGTTGGATCAGGCGTATGTTTGAAGAAGGCATGGCGCTCAAAAAAACCTATGGAGAAGAACACGTCTATGACTTTTCCCTTGGCAATCCTGATGTAGAACCACCTGAACAACTGCAAAAGGAACTGATTGAAACCCTCACCCGTTCACCACGCGGTATGCATCGATACATGCAGAATAATGGGTACGAGGATGTACGGGAACAGATTGCCACATACATGAAAGAGCAATACGGATTGCCGTTTACCGCTCAACACATATATATGAGCGCTGGCTGTGCAGGAGGACTTAATATTGTACTGAAAAGCATTCTCAATAAAGGTGATGAAGTCATTGTCCCGAATCCGTATTTCATGGAATTTAAATACTACATTGAAAGTCACGGAGGGATTATAAAACCTGTTGATACGCTTGATACATTCCAGCTCAATATTGATGCCGTTGACAAGGCAATCAACAAAAAAACAAAGGCAATCCTCATCAATAGTCCCAATAATCCCACAGGGGTTGTCTACACTCGTGAAACCCTGAAGGGACTGGCAAATCTCCTCTACAAAAAACGGAAAGAGGGGCACACACTATACCTCATCTCTGATGATGCATACCGGAAGCTCATTTATGATAACGTGGAATTGCCCAATATCTTTCGGATATACGACCTTGTTATCTCTGTCACCTCCCATTCTAAGGACCTTGCGCTCCCTGGAGAACGGATTGGGTATATTGCCATCTCACCCCACATTGACAATGTTGATGCCCTTGTTTCTGCACTCATGTTTTCAAGCAGGGCTCTGGGATTTGTGAATGCACCAGCGCTTTTTCAAAGGGTCGTTGGGAGATTTCAGAGAAATTCTGTAGACATTCTCGATTATCAGAAAAAACGTGACATCCTGTACAATGCACTCACTGCTGCAGGTTTTCACTGTGTAAAACCCATGGGTGCCTTTTATATGTTTCCCCAATCACCCCTGAAGGATGAGCTTGAATTCATCCACATCCTCCAGAAAGAAGAAAGGATACTCGTGGTACCAGGCCGCGGATTTGGAAAGAAGGGATATTTCAGAATTGCTTACTGTGTTCCCTTAGAAAAGATTATGGGAGTCCTCGGCGGCTTTAAAAGGATTGCACAACGATATATAACAAAGGGGTAGTGCTATGGTTATATCAAAAAAGATTGCCACATTAATGAAAGATTCCTCATGGATTCGTGCCATGTTTGAAGAGGGCGAGAAGATGAAGAAACTATACGGGGAAGAGAATATCTTTGATTTTACCCTCGGTAACCCTATTGCAGAACCACCCATTGCTTTGAAGAAAGAACTTGTGCGCATTGTCACTGCTGATACAAAAGGTATGCATCGCTATATGCCAAACAGTGGCTATGAAGAAGTACGGGAAGAGATTGCAAAGTTCCACAGACAACAGTCGTCACTGCCGTTCACCCATGATCACATCATCATGACTGTCGGTTCTGCAGGTGGAATGAACGTGGTTCTCAAATCAATCCTCGATCCAAAAGATGAGGTCATCGTTCCGTGCCCTTTCTTTGTGGAATTCAAATTCTACATAGAAAATCACGGAGGGGTTATGAAGCTCGTGGATACAACGAGTGATTTTCATCTGGATATTGGCAAGATTGAACGGGCAATTACAAAACGAACAAAAGCCATCATTATTAATTCACCGCATAATCCCACAGGGGTTGTGTACCATGAGAACGAGCTGAAAGGGCTCGCATCCATCCTCAATAAGAAAAAGAAAGCAGGTCAACGAATCTTTATACTCTCTGATGAGGCGTATAGAAAAATCATATACAACGGCATTGCCTTTCCCAATATTTTTACGCTCTATGATGATACCATTGTCGTCACCTCCCATTCTAAGGACCTTGCGCTCCCTGGAGAACGGATTGGGTATATTGCCATTTCACCCCTTATCAAAAATGGTCACCACCTTATCAATGCCACAATCTTCGCAAACAGGATTCTTGGTTTTATCAATGCGCCGGCACTTATGCAACGGCTCGTGGGTAAATTTCAGCAGAATAGTGTTGATATTATGGAATATCAAAAGAAACGGGATACCATCTACAATATTCTCGTGGAATCCGGTTTTGAAGTCACAAAACCCATGGGTGCCTTCTATATCTTTCCGCAATCACCCATTAAGGATGATGTAAAATTTGTGCGGTTTTTACAAAAACACCACATACTCGCTGTACCAGGAATCGGTTTTGGTAAGTCTGGATATTTCAGGCTCGCCTATTGTGTGGATTTACAGAGAATTGAAGGTGCCCGACAATACTTTAATGAAGTGGGAGCCCATTACAGAAAGTGAAGGGCTTTCAGAATCTTTTCTGTGTGAATATGTTTTGATACAAGGGTAGCAAGACGTTTTCTCTCCACCTGTCCCTCACGAAATCCTTGTATATAGGGAAAGATACCAAGAACAGGTACAGGCAGATACTTTTTCAACAACTGGGGGTTTGTCAGTGTTGCCCGTGTTTTTACTCCATCCGTATCATTTAAAATCACGCCTAAAACCTTCACACCCCTCGAGTGGAGATAGTGGGTTGTAAGAAGGGTGTGGTTGATGGTTCCCAGGCCAAGTCTTGCCACGATTAATACAGGTATCTTCCAGCGTTCTATAAGGTCAACATAGAAAAATTTGTTTTTTATGGGAACCAGTATACCACCTGCCCCTTCAACAAGCACTATGTCATGGCGCCTGTCAATCTCTCCATAGATTCTGTCCAGTTGTGTAAGGTTTATTCTTACCCTGTCAAATGCTGATGCAGGCTCTGGTGCTAATGGTTCCCGGAAGGCATAGGGACATATCATATCAAGACTATCAATACTCCCTGACGCTTCTTTCAAAAAGAGAGCATCGTGCAGATATATCCTTCTCCTTACCTTTTTACAACCTGTTTCAAAGGGCTTCATCACACCAACGCGCAATCTTTTGTTCAGGGAAAAAAAGGATGATAAGGCTCCTGCAATAATGGTCTTACCAATGCCTGTATCTGTACCTGTAATAAAGAAAGATGCCACTACCGTAGTACTGATGAGAGAAGTATTGCCAGACCAATAAAGAGTGATGCGCCAATGAGTGCAAGACCTATATTCCCCTCATGGACAATCTTTTTTTCAAAGTCCGGGGAAAAGGTGGAACCTATAATCTTTACAGCCACCATCACTATGATGACATAAACCGCGGAATAGACAAATATTTCTATGATGTTGGTAAGAATCTTCCACATGGCATCCTCAGTTGGATAGGTAATAGACAAGGCTATCGAGGGCTGATGTGAAAAAGAGATTTCTCAGTTTTACTGTGGGTGGTGTCTTCACTGGTGCGGGAGAAAGGTTTAAAATTCCCTTTACATTGGCACTCACAAGCATATCAGCAACCTTCTGCGCCTCCTGGGGTGGAACGGTGATAATGCCTATCTCAATATTCCGCGTCTTCACTATCTCGTGCAATCTGTCAATATGGAGTATTTCAACAGGCTTGCCAATACGCTCTGAAATGCGGCCAATGACTGTCACAGGATCCTTATCAAAGGCTGCCACAATCTGATAGTTCTGTTTTAAAAAATCCTTATACACAAGGAGCGCACTTCCCAGATTACCAATTCCAATGACTGCAATATGCCAGATCCTGTTAATACCCAATATTTCCTTTATGTTAAACTTAAGCTGCTTTACATTGTACCCCATGCCTCTGATTCCAAATTCGCCAAAATATGCAAAATCCTTTCGTACCTGAGCAGCATTTACATTACACATCTCAGCAATTTGACTGCTGGATACCACCTTTTCACGTTTTTCTTCAAGGTCAGCAAGACATTTCAGATAACTTGATAATCTTCTAATTGTTGCCTCAGGAATCTTCTCATATTTAGCCATTTTTCACCTATCGTATTGTATTTGCTATTCATTTTATTAACAGGAGTTGAAAGAAAAAGCAAGAGAAAAATTTAACAAGCAATCAATTTTGAATAAAAGGTTTACAACCCCAGCACATCCTTCATATTATAAATACCATGCTTCTGGTTTACAATCCATTGAGCTGCCACAAGGGCACCGCGGGCAAAGTTTTCTCGAGAGTATGCACGATGTGTTATTTCAAGGCGTTCACCGGTACCTGCAAAGAGCACTGTATGTTCACCCACCACATCACCACCCCTTAGGCTCATAACACCCAGTTCCTCTTTTTTTCGTTCACCTGTTATACCTGTCCGTCCGAAAACCTCAATCCAGCCCCTCTGTGGATGGGTACCCTCAATAATATCCTTTAACCTCAGGGCTGTTCCACTCGGTGCATCCTTTTTTAATCTATGGTGCATCTCCAGAATCTCAATATCATAATCATCTTTCATAATCTGTGAAAGTCTTTCCACAACAGCAAACATGAGGTTCATACCCACGCTCATGTTGGGTGATATGACTGCCTTAAGACCGCTCATGCTCTCTATTTCTGACAGAGCCTCTTTACTGAATCCTGTGGTACCAATGACAATGGCTTTATTGTGGTTCTTTGATAAACGAATATGTTCCAATGATGCAGCAGGTTGTGTAAAATCAATGACCACATCGCCTCTCTCGATTACTTGTGAAAGATCGTCCTCTATGGCAAGCATACCCCATTTCGTTTCCAGAACCTTTCCAATAGAGGGATGATTCTTTGCTTCGGTTAACCCCACAATAACGATATTCGCTTCCTTTGCCGCACAGTGGAGGATTGTGCTACCCATCTTGCCTTCAACGCCGGTTATAATAACCTTTACCATGAAGTTTCACTCCTTTTTGTGTTATCTACCTTTTTTATTGCCTCCTGAAGAGACCATAGTCCTTCAAAACCTGTATGAGAATCTTGCTGTTAGCTGCAGAGAGAGGGCACAGAGGAAGGCGAAACTCTCTTTCAATCATACCCATGTGATAGAGGGCTTCTTTCACAGGAATGGGATTTGTTTCAATAAACATTGCCTGCATGATGGGAAGCAACCGTGCAAACATATTCCGTGCCTTGATGATATTCTTTTCCTTTACATAGGCAGTGTAGAGCTGCTTCAGATTTCGTGGAAGTATGTTGGAGAGCACGGATATGACCCCTACTGCACCGACACTCATGAGGGGTAAAAAAAGATTATCATCGCCTGAAAGGATGGCAATTTTCCCTTTTGTAAGCCGGAAGATATCAGCTGCCTGAACCACTGACCCTGATGCCTCTTTGATACCTACAATCGTAGGGATCTCTGCAAGTCTCCGAACAGTTTCAGGTGTCATGTTTATCCCTGTCCTTCCAGGAATATTATAGAGGATAAGGGGTATATCCACTGCGTGAGCCACTGTTTTGTAATGCTGATACAGTCCCTCCTGCGTGGGCTTATTATAGTAGGGTGTGGTGAGTAAACATCCGTCAGCACCGAGTTCCTTGGCTGCTGCTGTCAATTCTATGGTCTCTGCAGTGCTATTGGAACCAGTTCCAGCAATAACCGGTACCTTTTTATTCACATAGGCAATGACGAGTTCAATGACACGTTTATGTTCCTCGTATGACAGTGTTGCTGCTTCTCCTGTTGTACCACATGGAACAATACCATCAATACCATTGCGAATTTGAAAAGCAACGAGCCTTTTCAACGCCTCCTCATCCACAGCGCCCTTTTTGAATGGTGTTACTAAGGCTGTATATATTCCATTCAGTTTCATTTGTTCTCCTTTCTATAAGAGTGCTTCCTCATGCAGAAGGCCCTCATAGATGATACGGGTCTCTCCCTCGAGATAGACCTCATCTCCAACATAGACCTTCAGTAGTTCGCCACCTTTCGTTTCTACGTTCACAGGGGTTTTGATAAGCTTCTTCTCTTTTAATACAACACCCGCTGCAACAGCACCGGTTCCACACGCAAATGTCTCTCCCTCCACGCCTCTTTCATAGGTTCGAATCTTCACATGGTGTTTATCAATAATTTCTACAAAATCTACATTCGTTCCCTTCTCACCAAAGGCTCCGTGATACCGCAATGTCCTCCCCAGTTCCTGCACAGGAATCCGTTCTGTATCATCCACAATAAGAATCGCATGGGGTACGCCTGTGTTCACACTGCTGATAAATATTTCCTTATCCTCGAGCTTAATAGGGTAATCAAGTTTGAGTGCTTCTGGCTGCGTGAGCTGAAGTTTTACCCGTGAACCATGGACAGTAGCCTTAATGACACCAACTGCGGTTTCAAAGGTTATTTTGTCTTTTGCAATGCCCTTCATGTATGCAAATCGCGCTGCACATCGACCACCATTCCCGCACATCTCAGCCTCAGAACCATCAGAATTAAAAAATCTCCATCTAAAATCATGGGACTCTGACTTCTCTATAAGAATCAATCCATCTGCACCAACAGAATGGCGGCGCCTGCAGATTTTCACAACAAGGTCCTTCACATCAGCGAATTGGCTATTGACTCTCCCATCCCTGTTATCAATAAGTATAAAATCATTTCCGCTGGCGCTCATCTTCCAGAATTCAAAACCTTTCACCTATGACACCTCCAGACACGATGGGATTGACTCACCCTTCAGTAAATCCTTGAGTCTCTCCCGCCTGCGTATTATATACATATCACTATCCTTGACAAGCACTTCTGCCACACGCCTTCGTGAATTGTAATTTGATGACATGGAAAACCCATAGGCACCGGCACCAAGAATAGCAAGCATGTGACCGGGTGAAAGAAGTGGTAATGGTCTGTCCTTTGCAAAAAAATCGCCTGATTCACACACAGGACCCACCACATCCACAGGTATCTGGGTATGCTGTGTGGATTGAACAACAGGTATAATCTCATGGTAGGCACCGTAGAGCGCTGGTCGCACAAGGTCATTCATTGCTCCATCAACAATATAAAAGGTTTTTTCAGGTGTTCGTTTCACATAGAGCAGCTTTGTTACAAGAATCCCGCTATTGCCTACGAGTACTCTCCCTGGTTCAAGTATGAGGGTCAGCCCAGTTGGTTTCAGTATCCGTGCAATGGCACGGGCATATTCGCCTGGACTCGGTGGAAGTTCATCTCTGTATGTAATGCCCAGTCCGCCTCCGATATCAATATACCTGAGGTGTATGCCCTCTCGTTTCAATTTGAGTACCATGTCCTTTAAAAATCTTACCGATGCCACAAATGGGTCAAGTTCAAGAATCTGGGAACCAATATGGGAGGAGATACCAACCGGTATGAGATAGGGATCCTGTGCAATGGTCTTATACAGCGTAAACGCCTCATTCCATAGAATACCGAATTTATTCCTTTTCAGACCTGTTGTAATATAGGGATGGGTCTTCGGATCGATTTCTGGATTTACCCGTATTGAGAGCGGAACCTTCTTCTTCATACGCCGCGCCACATGACGCACTGCTTCAAGTTCACCGGCTGATTCTACATTGAGCATCAGTATATTTGACTCAATTGCACTGTCTATCTCTTCTTCTGTCTTTCCAACACCTGAGAAGACAATCTTCTTACCTGGTATACCTGCATAACGGGCTCTCAAGAGTTCCCCACCTGAAACAATATCAGCACCACCGCCGAGTTTTCTGATGATGCTCAACAGGGCTATATTTGCATTCGCCTTGCAGGAGTAACAGATGAGGTGGGGCATAGCCTGAAAGGCCTTGTCAAAAACAGTAAAATGACGTACCAGTGTTTGATAACTATAGATATACACAGGTGTGCCTGCTTTCCGTACAATAGCCTTCACTGGTACATCTTCACAGAATAGTTCGCCCTCTTTATAGACAAAGTGATGCATGGCTCAGTCCTTCAAGATAATAATGGACTCCCTGGATGGTTCACTTTCATTCCCTGAGGTATCCACACAGGTCACATAATAGGATATATACCGCTCATGGTGTACCTGGGTATCCACAAAATGTTTTCCTTTCACAGGCTCTGTATTCAATTTTACTACCTCATTGCCCCTGATCAAATAGATATTGTAACCAGCCACATCCGGTTCTATATTCTCAATCCATGAAACGATTATCTGGCTTCCCTTCCTTTCAGCAATGACATTGGCAACACTCGCGGGAGGCGTCCTGTCTTTCGGAATAGCCTCAACCCGTAACCCTTCACCTTCCCATGAAACGCCATTCCGTACCTTCACCCTCCGGACTTCATATATGTACTTCTTTCCATTTTCGAGTCCTGTATCAGTGTACGTTTGATTGGCAATGAGCATCTTATTGAGAGGAAAAAGGGGATAGCGATTGTCGTCAAAACGGTAGATATTATAATAGGTATCCGCCTCTTTTTCCCATGATAGTGTAACCTTTCCATCATCCTCTGCAACAGCAATGCCTGGTAGTGCATCAGGTGGCTTCTGCCATGTAATGGAAAAGACGTTTGATGCTTCCCCTCTGGAACCCTTGTGCGTAAAGAGATAGACTTTATAACTATACTCCTGTCCTTCTGTCAGGTCATCGTCATAGATGTAAATCTTTCCATTCGAACGGCCATAGCCGCGCTCTTCATCAAGCCGTATCTCTTTGAAGGGTTCAAATACTCCCATGCAGGTACCACAACCTTTTACAACCTTAAACCCTGCAAGGTCACGGAGGGCTCCTCCTGTACCCTCACCCGGAATAGAAAAAGAAAGAAAGAGAATACCATCCTTCACTTCACCGGATAGGTCCTGTATCTTCTCAGGTAATGAGAGACCCTTTGGCAGAGGATCCCCTTTCTTCCCGCACGATACAATGAGGAGCATTAGCCCTAAACTAAGAATTAAGATATTTCTTTTCCGCATTGATTGCCTTTTCTACCTCCCCATAAGAGGCTGCACCTTTTGTCTTTCTGTTCTCGAGAATAGCCCGTGGTTCGATATACGTGAACACATCCTTCTCAAAAAGCGGGGAAAATTTCTTCATCTCCTTGAGAGACATGTTCCATAATGGCTGTTTCCTCTCTTCACAAAACCTGACCATATTACCCACGAGTATATGGGCCTTTCGAAATGGCATGCCCCTGAGCGTGAGGTACTCTGCCATCTCAACAGCAGGCATGTAACTCTCATTCACTGCCTTTTCCATATGTTCGCGGTGCACCGTCATACCATCGATACACAGCACCATTATTCCAAGGCTCTCCTTCACAGTCTGAATTGCGTGAAAAAGGAGCCCTTTATCCTCCTGAAGGTCCCTGTTGTACGCCAGAGGAAGGCCTTTGAGTAGAGAGAGAAGACTGACAAGGTCACCCGTGACCCGTGCTGTCTTTCCCCGTATCAGCTCAAGGGCATCGGGGTTTTTTTTATGAGGCATGAGGCTACTGCCCGTACACACTGCATCCGGCAATGAGACAAAAGAGAATTCTTCTGTTGCAAAGAGAATCAGATCTTCTGAAAGACGACTGAGATGGACCATAATGAGTGCCATGATGTACAGGGCATCTGCCACAAAATCTCTCTCTGATACACTATCAATGCTGTTTTCTGAGACCTTTTTAAAACCAAGCCTCTTTCTCACATATTCTCTATCCAGGGGTATTGTGGAACCTGCAAGGGCTCCGCTACCGAGTGGCATGATGTCACACCATTGCTTCATATAACCCATCTTTTCCCTGTCCCGCTTGAGCATCTGGTAGTATGCCATGAGAAAATGGCTGAAGGGTATCACCTGTGCCCGCTGCAGGTGGGTATACCCTGGCATGAGGGTCCTCTTTTCCTTTTCTGCCTTCTTTACAAGAGATGCGAGGAGTCCATGGAGTCCTCTATCTATGTCTCCAAGTTCTTTTCTGAGAAACATCTTCATAGCGAGACATACCTGGTCGTTTCTGCTTCTTCCTGTATGTAACTTACCGCCTATATCTCCAATTTTCTCCATAAGGCGCGCTTCAATGTGCATGTGTATATCTTCTTTCTCAGGAGAGAAGGTAAATCGACCGTGTGCTATCTCCTCTTTTATTTCCTCAAGGCCTTTCAGAATAGCGCGTTTCTCCTTTTCAGTGAGAATACCGATTCTCTGCAACATTTCTGCGTGTGCCGTGCTACCCTCGATATCATACTCATAGAGGAGCCGATCAGTATCAATGGATGCACTGAATCGTTCCATGAGTGGGTGGGTCTTTCCCCTAAACCTGCCTTCCCATGCTTTCATTGTCTCTCTCCAAATAATGCGGTACCGATGCGTACCATCGTTGCCCCTTCTTCGATTGCCACCTCAAAATCAGAAGACATGCCCATTGAAAGTTCATGCATATGAAGATTAAATTCTTTGTTTACCCTTCCCATTATTTCTCGTAATGTGTGAAACAGACTGCGCACTTCCTCAGGTTTCTCTGTATAGGGTGCCATGGTCATGAGACCAACAGGTTTGATGTGTGTGAGCGTATGAATAGCATCGAGCATCCGCTTAAGCCCGTCCTCAGTGGTGCCATGTTTAGAAGCTTCTCCTGAAAGGTTCAGTTCAAAGAGCACCTTCACCGGTTTTCCATATCGATCGAGCCCTTCCATCACGTCCCACCGGTCCACTGAATGGACGTAGTCAAATAGTTTCGGAATATATTTTATTTTGTTTGTCTGGATGGTACCAATCATGTGCCATGTAAGCCCCTGGGGCAGCCCCTCAATCTTTTTTTTTGCCTCCTGCACATAATTTTCTCCAAAATCCCTGATGCCGCACCGTATAGCCTCATACACCCGGTCTCTGTCAACAGTCTTAGTTACTGCAATGAGACGGACACTGGAGGCACTACGGCCTGCCCGTTCACATGCCTTCCCAATCCTTTCCTGTACCCGCTTCAGTGAATCTTCAATGCTATTCACGAGAGCACGCCTAAAGACAAAAGAATCTCGGCAACCTCACAGACCGGAAGGCCCACTACATTTGTGTAGGAACCCTTAATCTCCTTCACCATATACCCACCTCGTCCCTGAACTGCATAGGAGCCTGCTTTTCCGATGGGCTCAGAGGTTTTGATATACCGTATAATCTCTTCATCTGAAAGGTCCCTCACAAAAACCTTTGTCTCTACCGCGTCTCGATATACAACATTCTTAGATATGTTGAGAATACAATATCCTGTGATGACTCTGTGCCATTTTCCCCGCAACATCTTCAGCATTGTGTATGCGTCCTTCTCACTCGTTGGTTTTCCCATAATCCTGTTCTTATAGACTACCACTGTGTCAGCACCAATAACCCATTTGTCAGGGAAATGGCTGCCTACTGTCTGTGCCTTTTCATAGGATATACGCATGACAAAATCCCGTGGGGTCTCATCCTTTTTTCTCACTTCTTCAATGCCTGGGGGAATGATAGAAAATGATATACCCAGGGTTCTTAAAATATCTACCCGCCTCGGGGATTCACTTGCCAAGATTATTGAATCGCCATCTTTTACTTGAAACATGGTATCCTCTGTCGTAGAATAGATACATAATACGATTTTCACCATAATTTCAAGTTAAATGTTCATGATTTGATAGGGTACCGAAACACACAATATCACACTTACCATCGCGTGGCATATGGCACAAATTTCCATCCAATCAATGGAGGAATTCTATGGAACAACCAATACTCATCATGACAACAACCAATCGAAAAGAGGTAGCTGAACAGATTGGGAAAAAACTCCTTGAGAAACGACTTGCTGCCTGCGTCCAGATTACAGGACCCAGAAAAAGTATATACTGGTGGAAGGGCGCTGTAGAAGATACTGAAGAGTGGGCATGTATGATTAAGAGTACCCATTCCCTGTATAAGGCAGTGGAACAAGAAATCAGGCATATCCATCCCTATGAGGTACCTGAAATCACTGGTATTCGCATAGACAGGATTCTGCCAGCCTATAAGAAATGGCTCCTTGAGGAAACGAAATAAATGGTGACTCATCAATGGATTTTTTTGTATTATACTATGTACACTGATGGTAATGAGCTATGTTCTGCTATAGATACCACACATGTATGATACCAACTGGGCAATATTCATAAATATACGGGAGGTCATATGGCACATAGATTAGATCCTGGTAAGCTCTCTAATCCATGCCCCACTGATATCTTTTCATTCACAACCACAGAGGATATTACAGAGGTAACCGGAACCATAGGTCAGGAGAGGGCTTTGCGGTCCCTTGATTTTGGTCTCAGCATGGACAGCATGGGATTCAATATATTCGCCATTGGAGAAAGTGGTACTGGTAAGATGTCAACAATCATGGCCCTTCTCAAAGAGAAGGCAGCACAGGAAAAGACGCCCAATGATTGGTGTTATGTATACAACTTTAAAGACCCCGACACTTCCATTGCCATATCACTGGAACCAGGGAAAGGTGTGGTTTTCCAGAAAGAGATGGAAGAGCTTATCAGGATACTGCGAATCGAGATACCAAAAGCCTTTGAATCAAAGGAATATGAAACGCAGCGCAATAAATTGATAGATGAGTTTCAACAAAAACAGACAGAATATCTCACAAAACTCGACGAAGAGGCAAAATCGCGGGGTTTTTCTGTCAAGAAAGGGCCTACGGGTGTCCTTATCGTGCCGGTAAAGGAAAATGGAGAGCTTTTAACAAAGGAAGAATTCGACGCCATGGATGAGAAAACCAGAAAAAAGCTCGAAGAAACAGGCCGTATGTTCCAGGAAAAGCTCAATGATGTGGTACGGGTCTTACGGGAAGCGGACAAGCTCGTGAGGGATATGCTGGCAAAACTTGAGCGTATGGTGGCCCTTGATATTGTGGAGCCTCTCATTTCTGCCATGAAGAAAAAGTATAAGAGTAATGAAACCATACTCACCTATCTCGACGATGTACAGGAGGAGATTCTCTCTCACCTCGATGAATTCCGTACCACTGAAGAACAACAATCACCTATACCATTTATCAAACTGCCAAAAGCTGAAACATCATTCAACAAATATGCGGTCAATGTGATTGTCAATAATGGTGACATTGAAGGAGCTCCCGTTGTAGTGGAAACAAACCCCTCCTATCTCAATCTCTTTGGGAGAATAGAGTATAAATTTACCTATGGAATGGCAACCACAGACTTCACCATGATCAAGGCGGGTTCTGTGCACCGGGCAAACGGTGGGTATCTTGTTATTGACACTATGGACCTCTTTAAAAATCCTTTCTCCTATGATGCATTAAAAAGAGCCCTCAAAAACAAGGAAATAAAAATAGAGGACATTCTTGAACAGTACAGGCTCATAAGCTACACTGCCTTAAAACCAGAGCCCATCCCTCTTAATGTGAAAGTGATTCTCGTAGGCAACCCCTTTGTCTATTATATACTCTACAATTTCGACGAAGAGTCCCGGGAACTTTTCAAGGTAAAGGCAGATTTTGATAATAGAATGGATCGGACACCTGAAAACATACAGCGTTATGCAGCGTTCATAGCCCATACACAGAAGAGTGAAAAACTCCTTCCCATTGACAGGACAGGGGTTGCCAAAATTGTTGAATATGGTTCACGGTTCGCTGACCATCAGGAAAAACTGACCACAAAATTCAGCGACATTACTGATCTTATACGAGAATCTCATTACTGGGCACAGAAAGAACAGAGTATTGTCATTACCGCATCCCACGTTCAAAAAGCTATGGAAGAAAAGATTTTGAGAACCAATAAAATTGAAGAGCGTTTACGAGAGATGATGCTCGAAGACACCCTGATTATCAATACATCAGGAGAAAAGGTGGGGCAGGTCAATGGCCTTGCTGTGCTCGATCTCGGTGATTACAGTTTTGGAAAACCGTCACGCATTACGGCAAAGACCTATACCGGAAAAGCAGGTATTGTCAACTTGGAGCGAGAAACAAAGATGAGCGGTAAGATTCATGAGAAGGCAATCCTCATCATTACCAGTTATCTGGGTAGTAAGTATGCAACAAAAAAACCCATCAGTCTCTCAGCATCCATAACCTTTGAACAACTCTATGAGATGGTTGAGGGTGATAGCGCCACCTGTGCTGAACTCTATGCCCTTCTGAGCAGCATCTCCGGTATACCGCTCAAACAGTCATTGGCAGTCACGGGTTCAATGGATCAGAATGGCGATGTACAACCCATCGGTGGTGTCAATCAAAAGATTGAAGGGTTTTTTGACCTCTGCAAACTTCGCGGTCTTGATGGAAGCCATGGTGTTATTATTCCAAAAAGAAACGAAAAACATCTCATGCTGAAAGATGAAATCGTCAATGCAGTCAAGGATGGGACATTCACTATCTATACCATCGAGACCATGGAAGAAGGACTTGAAATACTCACCGGCATGAAAGCCGGTACACTACAGGAAGATGGTACCTATCCTGAGGGAACTATCAATTATCTGGTAACGAAACGGCTTACAGAAATCTCTGAGGCCATGGAAAAGAAAAAAGAAGCAGAAGAGGAGAAAAAACCACAGTAACCCATGCTTGCTCTCATAAAAGAACGACTCACCACCTATACCCCTCGCATAATAGAAAGCCCCACCCATACATGGGCTGGTGTTCTCATACCCATCTTTGAAAAGGATGGAGATATATGTATTGTCCTTACAAAACGAACAGATACGGTACGGATCCACAAAGGAGAAGTATCATTTCCTGGTGGTGTCTATGAAGAAAAAGATGGGACAACACTGGAAACAGCCTTGCGGGAATGTGGTGAAGAGATCGGGGTACAGAGAAAGGACATTGAGATTATTGGCAGGATTGATGATCTGTATACCCTTACCGGTTATGTTATTACACCGTATGTAGGCATAATCCCCTTTCCCTATCCATTCAAGACAAATCCACAGGAAGTTGCATACCTCATTCATCTACCCTTTACATTTCTGAAAAACACCCAACCGCTTATTGAAGAGGCTGAATACAGGGGCCGCCTTGAAAAGGTACCATCCCTCCATTATAATGGAGACAGAATCTGGGGTGCCACATGCAGGATACTTCTCACGCTCCAGAGAATAATCGATCATGGGCAGGTTTAACCTCAAGGTTCTCATCATACTCTCTATCGGCCACGCAATAACGGACATCTACCAGGGCGCACTCCCTGCAGTCCTACCTTTTCTCAAAGAAAAACTTGCCCTCTCCTACACCATGGCTGGTGTTATTCTTATGGTCGCAAATACTGCCTCCTCAATTCTCCAGCCCCTCTTTGGATTCTATTCTGATAAAAAGGAAAAAGCTATTCTTCTTCCCGCAGGCATTCTCAGTGCTGGGATTGGTTTTTCTCTTCTCTCGATCCCAACGAGTTACGTTCCTGTGCTCTTTCTTGTTGCAATCAGCGGTCTTGGTATTGCAGCCTACCATCCAGAAGGATACAAAACCTCCCACTTCTTTACTGGTGAGAGAAGTGTAACAGGTATGGCCATATTTGCAGTCGGTGGCAATCTTGGCTTCTCTCTGGGACCTATTATTTCCATTTACATAATCCAATACCTCGGCTTTGATTCCCTTCCCCTCATGGTTGTCTTATCATTGCTCTTTACCGCCCTTATCCTCTTTTATCGAAAGACCATTGCAATTCCTGAAGATTATCGGCTGCACAAAAAGAGTAGCACAATAGTCAAGGTAAAAGGCGCCTATACATCACTTTTTACAATTATTGCCATCGTCATCATGCGGACATGGACGCAGATGGGGCTCCTCACCTACATACCCTTTTACTATATCAACTATTTGAAGGGTAATCCTATCTATGCAGGTCAGCTTGTCTTTGTATATCTTGCCAGCGGTGCTCTTGGAACACTTGTTGGTGCACCCTTTGCTGACCGATGGGGCAACAGGCGGTTTCTGAGGCTTACCATGTTTCTTGCCACCATTGTTCTCCCTCTCATGTTTGTAGTCAAGGGGCCGTTGCTCTTTGTAATTCTTGGTATGCAAGGATTCCTTCTCATCTCCACCTTTTCGGTTACCGTTGTCATGGCCCAGAAGCTCCTTCCTCATAAATTGGGGATTGCATCAGGACTCATGGTTGGATTTGCCATAGGTACCGGTGGTATTGGGGTAACACTCCTCGGGATTATAGCAGATAATTTCGGTGTGCCCATGGCTCTTGAATCCATCCTGCTACTCCCCTTGATCGGGTTTATACTGTCTCTCATCCTGCGGTATGAGGAGTAGACGTTATGGAACCTGTTGTCAGTATTGTGGGAAGGCCGAATGTAGGTAAATCAACACTCTTCAACAGGCTCATCGGCTACAGGAAAGCAATCACTGAGGATACTCCGGGTGTTACACGGGATAGAAACTATGGTTCCTTTGAATACAATGGAACATTCTTTCAACTCATAGATACCGGAGGATTTGAACCATCCCGTGATGAAGGGTATGTTCCTCTCGTCAAAAAACAGATTCACATTTCCATCACAGAGTCCTCTCTCGTCATTTTTCTTTTAGATGGGAAGGATGGGTTGTTACCTGAAGACAGGGAGATCGCACATAACCTCCGCAAATACGGAAAACCTGTGCTCTATGTCATTAATAAAATAGATTCCCGGAAACGAGAGCAGGATGCCACTGAATTCTATGCACTTGGTGTGGATACCTTCTATACAATCAGCGCACTCCACGGTTTAGGCATAGACGTATTGCTCGACGCTATCTATCATATGACGGTAGGCAACAAAGAGGCTCAACGATTACAGCACACAAAAGAAATCTCAGATCAACGCCAAACGATTCGCATTGCCCTTGTGGGAAGACCCAACACTGGAAAGTCATCCATCACCAACAGTATCCTTGGCTCAGAACGTATGATTGTCAGTCATATTCCTGGCACAACGCGGGATGCCATTGATTCCTCCATTCTCTATAAAGACAGGGAGATTATTCTCATTGACACAGCAGGATTACGGAAAAAGAACAAGATATCAGAGGCAGTGGAAGTATACTCTGTGGCCCGTGCGATTACAACCATTGAACGGGCAGATGTAGTCAATATTATTATTGATGCTGAAGAGGGCATAAGCCATCAGGATGAGGCCATTGCCCATCTCATTGCACGACATGGCAAGGGTATCTGCGTGGTAATAAATAAATGGGATCTTGTAGAAAAGAAAATAACCATAAGCACCTATAGAGATATGGCACTGAAAAGGCTTCCCCATGTCGATTATGCACCTATACTCTTTACATCAGCAAAGACAGGAAAAAATATAGAGAAGATTATTGCTACGGATACAGACATATATCAAGGGCTTACCAAACGCATCGGTACTCCACAACTCAACAACCTTCTCGAACAGGTGGTAAGGAACCTTGCTCCTCCCCGTATACAGGGTAAGGAGCTCAAACTTCTGTACATCTATCAGTCACGGGTCTTTCCCCCGACCTTTACACTTTTCTCAAACCATCCACGGCTCATACCCGAACACTATAAACGGTATCTTGTGAACAGTCTGAGAAAGGTGTATGGTTTTGAGGGTGTACCTATCCGTCTCATCTTTCGAAAAAAATAGTCTTCCTCTTATTTCTTTAAAGGCTCAGGTACAGCAACAGAGAAAACTCCATAGGTACGTTGATTTAAGTGCTACGAACGGTCAGGTGAATCAATGGCGGAAGTGCATGGGAATCGAACCCACCTACCAGCTTGTGACCGGTACACTGGTTTTGAAGACCAGGAGACCCACCAGGCGCCTTGGCACTTCCGTATTATACTCTAATGCGATAGCATAGGGATTGTCAAATATTATTACCTTCCTTTTCCCAAACAGACTGCTCTGTAGAGCTCGTGTTCCCGTGTCTCTTCACGGATTGACCGGTGTTTCTCTTTACTCGCTGTTCTGCCAAGAAGAGAGAGGTGCTTGTCATAGAGAAACGCATAGAGTATGCCATACTCCTTCTTGACACAATGGATTTCTGTCAGATATACACCATATACTGCATCATCAAAGGTTCGTATATCGATACCTTTTGTGTGCGCTGTATGTATTAGCCGTTCCCGTGTTTCATCACTTAAAATATGGAACTCCCATACCCGTATAACACCTCCAGAAAGATGCTGGATGGAGTCTTGATCATAGTACGCATCATCATCACCCTGTGTGATACCATAAAATTTCCATTGAGCACCATACACACAGGGAACCATGATGATGCTCATGATACATGCAACTCCCATGACCATGTGGATATATTTCATTGCCTCTCCAACCCATATATTTTACTTTTTTTCTAACTCTGCTACAATGGAATAGAAACTGTTTATGGGTTCAATCAATCATAGGGAGGTAACCATGTATTACCGCATCCCGTACGTTATACGAGTATTCTTCCTTATCACTGTGATATATTTGTTTACAAGCTCCTCCATGTATGGATTTGAGGCTCATGTAAACGGTGTCTATTTCTCATCTGATGGTGTCGCGATCAAGGCAGTGGTAAAGGAAATAGAAAACGCAACAGTGGAAATCCTTGTGCGTGACAATACGTTCATTACTCCCTCCATAGCACAGGCGCTCATAACCGCACAGAAACGTGGTGCCACTGTGGAAGTCATTCTTGATACCACAACGAAACCTGCCCCCCAATCTCCTGCTGCTCTCCTCATGAAAGCAAAGATTCCCGTATATTTGGATAGTGCCCACAGGTGGGTACACAACAATATCATGATCATTGATAAAACGATTGTGGTCACCGGTTCCTTCAACTTCCACAAGTCAGGACTGGAAAAAAACAATAGTAACCTTCTCATTATCAAATCAGGGACGCTTGCAGCACACTATACTGAGAACTGGTACAAACACAGAGAACACGCACTGCAACTGAAAGGAAAATTGTAATTTTTTTCCTTTTATGTCGTATTCTACTTGACAAAATTTTTTAATTCTTTACAATGTTTTTTATGAAGTCGATTTTTACTTTACAGGAACAGGAAATCAAGGATGAGTGAGAAAATCTTCAGTGCCATCGAATTTGCTGCAAAAGCGCACTCAGGACAATTCCGCAAGGGGACGAATATCCCGTATATCATCCATCCCATCCGTGTGGCGAAAATTCTTATTGAGAGCAGGTGCCCTGAAGATGTGGTGGTCGCTGGCATTCTTCACGATACACTTGAGGATACGTCGGTAACGGTTGATGATTTACGTGAACACTTTGGCGACTCAGTGGCATCGATTGTGGCAAGCGTGTCAGAGCCAAACAAATCAGATGCATGGGAGAGTAGAAAAAAATTCGTCATTGAGGCATTGAAGAATGCACCCACGGAGGTGCTCCTCGTTGCCTGTGCTGACCATTTCGATAACATTGTTGAAATTGAGGATGCTTTTGGCATGATCGGTGATGATGTGTGGCTCAGGTTTAATCGGCCAAAAGAACAGCAAGGCTGGTACTATAAAACCCTCGCCGACATCTTTTCTCACAGGTCCGACGATGAACGGATACAGTTTCTTGCCACCCGTCTAAAATACAAAGTCCAAAAGATATTTTCCTGAGTATCCCTGTTACCGTACGAATACGTGTTCCCTTATACTGCCTCTATGGTTGATGGAGGTTTTGAAGCAATGTTGTAGGTGACACTCACAACACCCGGCACTTTCCTGCATATTTTGTTTGCTATAGTAAATAGTTTTGCATAGGGGAGCTTTGTTGGTGTTGCCTTTCGTGCATCTTTACTGTCCCAGCATCGCACTTCTATCTGTAGACCAAATTCTCTTTTGCCATCACGCATTCCTGTGACCTTATCTTCATGGAGTATGGCCATATACTGGAATGCCCTGATATTTTTGAGCTCTTCCTCCACAATAGCTGTAGCCAGTCTCACGGTCTCAATCTTCTCTCGTGTTATTTCACCAATCACCCGTGCTGCAAGGGCAGGTCCTGGAAAGGGTATCCGTTTGTAGAGTGACATGGGCAGTCCCAGGGCTGCACCAACTTTTCGTACTCCATCCTTCCGGAGTTGCACCAGAGGTTCGATAATCTTGTAGCCAAAGGCTTGCTCCGGGTCTATGCCAAGTTGGGCAAATACATTGTGCTGCCTTTTGATACCCGCAACGGTTTCGTCAATGTCAGTAAGGATTGTGCCCTGGAGAAGGCACGTTGCGCCACTGCCTCTCACAAGACCACCGAAGATATCTTTATAAAAGGTCTGGGTAATGGCTTCCCGTTTCTGTTCAGGGTCAGTGATACCCTTGAGTGCATTGAAAAATCTGTCCTGTGCATCAACTACCTGCACCTTCACACCAAGCCTGTTGAATAGTCTTACAATACGTTCAGGCTCCTGATGACGCATAATGCCATTATCAACGAAGAAAGTAAGAAGGCGACTTCCAATTGCTTTATGTGCAAGCATCGTAACCACGGAAGAATCAATGCCACCCGAAAGGGCGTTTATTGCCCTGCCGTCTCCTACTATATCCCTGATTTCTTTAATCTTTTCTGCAATAAACTTTTTTGCATTCAGTTTGGATGCCTTTATCTCTTTGATTTTCACTATTAACCCCCTTGGTATACTGTTTCCATATTTTTACAGTGCTATAAAAACAAGGATTCCTTTGTTTGTCAAGTGGAAAAACAGACAAGATATATAACCTATGTTATTACTAATGTCAATGCGAATTGCTTCATAAAAAATGTTACCCAAAGGGTGGTGATAATAAGATCGTTGACTCATAATAGATGTTACCGAATATATAGGACTGAAAGGAGGGTCCGGTATGAGTCCACGATCAAAAAAAGA
>Ga0272448_1000819_pt1 | contig 44772 bp, 33 predicted proteins | sample YNPCB0191_FD_202220 | JGI IMG/M metagenome (GOLD analysis project Ga0272448, IMG submission 202220) | Hot spring sediment microbial communities from Yellowstone National Park, WY, United States - YNP-CB-019-1 | ecosystem: Environmental > Aquatic > Thermal springs > Hot (42-90C) > Sediment... | reverse complement strand
CTGCCCGGGCCGGCGCAAAATGCGGGCCAATCATTGCCGGCTATATTCCTGCCATTCGGCAGCTCAACCAGCAGAAACGTGCCTGCTGGGTCTTGCACATCCTTGGTCCGGTAACTGCGTGGCTCCCAATCGGGCAACGCACCGCCACCGAGATTGTAATAAATGCCAACGCCGTAAGCCGGCGCGGGCAACCGTGCATTTCTCGACTTGAGCTGCCAGGCCGGTCCGGCCCAGTTCATCGCATACGACCTACGTTGGCCGAAAATTGCGTAGTTGATGGTTATCTCGCGACGGTCAGCGGGGCACTTGAGCGTTCTTGGCACATAGTCGCCCTCGGTTATGCCGAGCATCAGGTCAGCGTCGCTGTCTGTCCCGCCGATATAGCGGTGTATATAATCGTCCCAGGTCAACTGGTACTGATACGGCCCGGTTGAATAAGCTGCAGGGGGATACATGTCCTCGTGCTCGGTGGCGAATATTTCAAGAGCCAAACCGAGCTGTTTAAGTTGTGCAGTGCATTGTACGCGCCAGGCACGTGCCTTGGCTGCTGAAAGTGTGGGAAGCAACAGCGCAGCCAGTATCCCAATAATTGCTACAACAACAAGCAGTTCAATAAGTGTGAATGCACCCGCCGTACCGGTCACGCGACTCGGGATAGCGAAATTCGCCCTGTGCACGCGCCCCACGCATCTACGGGCTGTGTCTGCTCGGACAAACCGATACGCAAAGTTAAGCCTACTCATCTACAAGCACAACTTCCATCCGTTTCGGGTAAATTGCAAATTTCTTGCCGGGTGGTGCTGCGGGTATAGTTTGCACATAACCGGCTCGAACAAGCTCGTCAAGATTTGCCGGTACACGCCGATTTTCCAGGCTGTATTTTCGCAGCGCATGCGTAAGTGTGGCCAGGGCCGCAGATGGGTCAGCTTGAACAGGTTGTGCCGCTTTACCAGTTTGCCCATGCAAAGCTGTGTCAGGGGATGACATGGGCTGTGCGACATCATGTTTTTTACTGCAGCCAACTGCGGCAAGTAACGCTGCGCAAATTGTTATGGCCAACCGGTTCATACCCGACGCTGCTTTAACTACACCAGTTTATTGGGCTGGTCATGTCCTAAAAATTCATGACACAGATTACGCCGTCTCGTCAAGCCCGACTTTTAAGGCTTACCGCCATGACGCTCGGTCTGCGCTGTCGCCTGGCCGAGTTTTGACCCGCCACTGCACACATGTGTTCCGGACAACTTGTACACGCGGCAACTTGCTGCCGTCGGAATCCGCTTCACAATTGCATGGTTGTCAGGGCAAAATCAATCCGCGTTTAGCGTGGTAATAAAAATGCAACGAACCCAAAAAATGGCGACTACACTGTGTTCGAAACTACTGGTTGGTGTTGTAACAGCCGGTATAGCTGCGTGCACTGCGCAAAAGGTATTTAGCAATGGCCCGATTGGTTTTGACGGTGCGACACCGCTTGAATGGTCAGTGCGGATGGCGGATTCAGAGGTTGCCCGGCGCGGTGATTCGCTTGCGTGGCGACCCGGCGGACGCGCAAAGTGGGATTACACAGCCGGTTTGTTCACGCTTTCGCTGCTCAAGCTTCACGCACATGTGCCGGAGCGCGGATACTTCGCATACGCCGAGCGAACGATAGGCGCGTTTATCGAGCCGGACGGCACCATCAACACTTACAAACTGCAGGATTACAATCTGGACAACATTAACCCCGGTAAAACGGTTCTTGCATTGTACCTGGCTACGAAAGAAGAACGCTATAAACGCGCCATCGAGTTGCTCCGCAGCCAGCTCAGGCAACATCCGCGCACAAGTGAGGGTGGGTTCTGGCACAAGCAACGGTATCCGTACCAGATGTGGTTGGACGGGATTTATATGTGCGCACCTTTTTATGCCGAGTACGGCAAAGTGTTTGGCGAGCCTGCGGTATTCGACGACGTTGCAAAGCAGATCCGGCTGATTGCAACACACACGTATGACACAAACACCGGCCTGTTTTACCATGGTTGGGACGAGAAAAAACAACAGGATTGGGCCAATAGAATCACCGGTACATCGTCCAATTTCTGGGGCCGCGCCGTAGGTTGGTTTGCAATGGCGTTAGTTGACGTGCTCGATTTTTTCCCTACAAATCACCCCAACCGGGCCGAAATAATTGACACGCTGAAAAAGGTCTGTGATGGTGTGGTACGTTGGCAGGATGCCGATACTGGTCTTTGGTGGCAGGTGCTCGACCAGGGCAACCGTAAAGGTAATTATCGCGAAGCTACTGCATCGTGCATGTTCGTTTACACGCTTGCCAAGGCGATCAATCACGGATACATCGCACGTGACCTATACGAATCCGTTGCACTCAGAGGGTACAACGGAATCATCAGACACTTGATCAGGCGAGAACCGGATGGCGCAATCTCGTTGACACAGTGTTGTTCGGTTGCAGGTTTGGGGTATGGCCGCGACGGCTCGTTCGAGTATTACATCCGCGAGCCGATCGTGGACAATGATTTGAAAGGTGTCGGGCCATTTATTCTCGCCGGAATAGAACTGCAGCAGCTACTAGGCCTGCCAATGAAAGTTGGCTCGGTTGGAGCCGCACCAAGCCATGCGACCGGAGTCGCCACAGTTGCGCAAGAATGGGCGCAAATGGAACAGATTCTGGCCCGGATCAAGCCCCCGACGTTTCCGACGCGCGAGTTCTCGATCATGGATTTTGGCGCTGCAGCAGACGGTAAAAACGATTGCACAGACGCTATTCGCAAGGCGATTGAAGCCTGTGCGCGTGCAGGTGGTGGACGTGTTGTAGTACCTGCAGGCGAATACCTGACCGGCCCGATCCATCTCAAGAGCGGTGTCGAGCTGCACATCGAGGGCGGGGCAACATTGAAGTTCAAGACGGATCCGAATGCATATTTACCGGCTGTACTCACACGGTTTGAAGGCATGGAATGCTTCAACTATTCACCTCTGATCTACGCTTTCGAGCAGGAAAACATTGCCATCACAGGTGAAGGCGTACTGGACGGTCAGGCTGACAACCAAAACTGGTGGCCGTGGAAAGGCAAAAAAGAATTCGGTTGGATAGACGGCGGCCCCAAGCAGGACAAGGCACGCAACCGCTTGATCAAGATGGTTGAGGAAAATGTGCCCGTCTCAGAACGAAGGTTTGGTGAGGGCGATTGTTTGCGGCCGGCGTTCATTCAACCGTACCGATGCCGGAGCGTGCTGATTGAAGGGGTGCGGATTCGGCGCTCGCCGATGTGGGAAATCAACCCTGTACTCTGCACAAACGTGATTGTGCGCAGCGTAAATATCGTGTCGCATGGGCCGAATAACGACGGGTGCAATCCCGAGTCGTGCATTGATGTGTTGATTGAGGATTGCCTGTTCGACACTGGCGACGATTGCATTGCCGTCAAATCCGGTCGGAACAACGACGGCCGCCGTATAGGCGTGCCATCGCAGAACATCGTTGTGCGGCGATGCACAATGCGCGATGGACACGGCGGCGTTGTAATTGGCAGTGAAATCTCCGGCGGGTGCAGGAACGTGTTTATCGAAGATTGTTACATGGACAGCCCGAATCTGGATCGTGTGCTACGGCTCAAGTCAAATGCAGTTCGCGGTGGTGTAATCGAAAACATCTTTATGCGCAACGTCAACGTTGGCCAGGTCGCAGATGCAGTGTTACAAATTGACTTCGTCTATGAAGAAGGAACAAACGGTCCGTTTAAACCGGTCGCGCGAAACATCGTGCTGGAAAACATCGCCGTTAAGCAAACGCCGCGTGTACTGAATGTAGTCGGTTTCCCCGGCGCTGAAATTTCACACGTGCGAATTTACAAATCCCGCTTCCTACAAGTGGCAAAGCACGACGTAGTCAAGGAAGCCGATGTGCAGTTGATTGACTGCCAAATCGAACGGAAAGCCAGCCAAAAGACGGTGTTACGCGGCCTTTTTGACGAGTGGCCCATCCTGGATGCCACAGAACCAATTGTACCCACGATTGCAGCCGTGTCTGCCTTCGGTCTCAACTAAAAGTGTGTAGCGAACGTTCAACATGCCAAGTTGCAACGTAAATCCGGTTACATGAAAGCTGCTTACATAATGCAAACCGGCCCGCCTGATGTAATCATATACGGCGAGCTGCCTACGCCCAAGCCGGCCCAGGGACAATGCCTTGTGAAAGTAGCTGCAGTAGATGTAAACCCGATTGATGTGTACGTGCGCGGCGGCATGGTGCCGGCCAATTTAACCTTTCCGTTCATTCTCGGGTGCGATCTCGCCGGGACAGTAGTCGAAGTGGGGGAAGGAGTGACACGATTCAAACCGGGCGATCGTGTCTGGGCAACCAACCAGGGATTCGCAGGTCGGCCTGGCACATTTGCTGAGTTTGCCGCTGTTGATGAGGAATGGCTTTACCCGATTCCGGCCGGCGTAAGTTTCGAGGACGCTGTTGCAGTTTCACTCGTAGGTGTTACAGCGCATCTTGGGCTTGTCCAAAAGGCCAGGGTCAAACCCGGTGAGACAGTCTTAGTGAATGGTGGTGCGGGTGGCGTTGGCTCATGCGTTGTTCAGATGGCCAAAGCGATCGGCGCGCGTGTAATTGCAACTGCTGGCAGCGCGGCAAAGGTCGAGGCTTGCAAACAACTCGGCGCGGACCTCGCGCTCAATTACAAGACCGACGATGTCCCAGCCGCTGTGAAGCGCTTTACCGAAAGCGGCGTCAATCTATGGTGGGAAACGTCGCGTGAACCTAATTTCGACCGTGCGATTGGGCTTTTGGCGCCGGGCGGCAGAATGGTCGTCATGGCCGGCCGGGACGCGCGCCCGCCATTCCCTGTCGGCCCGTTTTACGTGAAGGATTGCATGTTAATTGGCTTTGCCATGTTCAATGCGTCCGCTACACAGATAAAAGCTGCAGCAGACCAGATCAATGAATGGCTTGCGCGCGGCCAGTTAAAGGCACGGATCGCCCGCATCTTGCACATCTCCGAGACCGCCCTCGCCCACCGTATCCAGGAAGAAAGCACGGTCAAAAATACAGGGGCGGTCTCGGGCAAGATCGTACTGCGCGTGTGATTCAACGTTCGATGTGCCTGCGTGCGGCTTGTGCGGTGAAAGTCGCCGGTAGCGCACGCGAAATCCAGGTCAGAACCTTGTAAACCGGGTGTGGTATAACGACTGTTTTGCCCCGGCACATTGCGCTGTATCCGGCTTCTGCAACTCTGCGTGCGCTCAGCGCAGGCACCCATTTCGCCGGATGCTGAATACCAGCACGCGCGTGGAATTCAGTTTTGGTGTGACCCGGACAAAGCACTGTCACTGTTACACCAGTGCCGCGCAGTTCCTCAGCAAGTGCGCATGAAAACGAAAAGACAAACGATTTTGTGGCGTAGTAAATGGCCATCAGCGGCCCGGGTTGAAACGCTGCAACAGAAGCAACATTCAAAATGTGACCTGCACGCCGACCCAACATCGGCTTGAGAAACAAATGCGTCAGCTCGACCAAGGCGGTCACGTTGACCTGGATCATTGCCGAATGGGTTGTGAGCATGTCAAAGCGCCCCCGCTGACCGAATCCGGCATTGTTGACCAGCGCAGTTATTGGCGTTGCTCGCAGCCGATCGAACATTTCCGCTGCTGCACCTGGCACAGACAAGTCCGCTTGCACAACACGAGTGCTGACTCGGTATTCCGATTGCAAACTGTCAGCAAGCGGTTCAAGCCGGCCTGAATCGCGTCCAGTTAATGCTACATTCCAACCGTGCCCGGCAAACACACGGGCAAACTCGCGTCCAATACCTGATGATGCGCCGGTGATAAGTGTCCACTTGTTCATACAGCCACTTTGATTAACATTGCTGCAGTTGTTCACGCAAGAAAACCAGTGCACACAGTTTGCTACCAGTGAAAAGCATTAAACAGGCTGCCATCGGACTCGCGCTACACGGCTACATTGGGATTGCGCTAATTGCAGTTTGTTGGCCGTTAAACTGGTTACTGCCCGGTAACCGTACTGCGTACCTGTTTTTTCCGTTGTGGCTCGGGTATGTGCTTGTGATTGACGCGCTCGTGTACATGCGCACCGGCAGCTCGATCTTTACAAGGTCACAAACAGAATTTGTGCTGTTGTTTATTATTTCGGCACCTGCATGGTGGCTGTTCGAAATCATCAACTGGCGTACGCAAAACTGGGTTTATCTCGGCACAGACTCGTTCGGTGTGTTGGTGTCACATGTGTTGTCAACACTCTCGTTTTCGACGGTTATGCCGGCAGTGTTTGCAAGTGCCGAGCTGATGCGCAGTTTCAGTTGGATTGACAGGTTCGCCAACGGCCCGCGCATCAGACCCAGCGTCGGTCTTTGCACAACGTTGTTTTTGGTCGGGCTGGCGATGCTGTTGCTGACACTGGGATGGCCGCGTTGGTTTTACCCGTTTGTGTGGACGTCGCTTGCATTGATGCTTGAACCTATCAACCGCTGGCTAGGCAACCCGCACCTGCTCGAACGGCTTGCGCAGGGCGACTGGCGGCCCGTTGCAGCGCTTTGCGCAGGCGCATTATTGTGCGGATTTTTCTGGGAGTTGTGGAACTATTATTCGTACCCGAAATGGATTTATCGCACGCCGGGCGCGCAATTCCTGCACATATTTGAAATGCCATTGCTTGGATACGGCGGATACCTCCCATTTGCGCTGGAGTTGTACGGGCTAAAAAACTTGTTGTTACCGCGCGCAACCGTACCACGGATCTGAGCATCAAACGGCGCATTTGACACGCCCAAGCGCATCATACCCCTGCAACAGCAAGCGTTCCGTCGTTTCCCAACTGATGCACGGGTCGGTGATCGAAACACCGTATTCGAGCTCTTGAACCGGGCGCGGAAAAGGCTGGTTGCCCTCCTTCAAATAACTCTCGATCATCACACCGATAAGTGACCGCGTACCGGCAGCGCGTTGTTGGATGACGTTTTGCCAGACTGTCTCCTGTCGTTCAGGCCGTTTACCCGCATTTGCATGGCTGCAATCAACCATCAATACTTTCGGCAATCCCGCTTGTTCGAGCTGTCGTTCCGCCTCGGCAATACTTTGAGGATCATAATTAGGCCGCGACCGTCCCCCTCGCAGTACAATATGCCCGTCCAAGTTGCCCGTGGTTCGCACGATGCTTGTGAGGCCGTCCTGGTCAATGCCAAGAAAACTATGAGCTGACTGCGCAGCTTTCATTGCATTCACTGCGCCTTCGAGGCTGCCGTCTGTGCTGTTCTTGAACCCGACCGGCATGGACAACCCACTTGCCATCTCGCGATGTGTTTGTGATTCGGTTGTACGTGCACCGATTGCAGCCCAGCTAACAAGATCGGCTATGTACTGGGGTGTGATCGGGTCAACAAACTCTGTTGCTGCCGGTAATCCAATGGCTGTGATATCAAGCAAAAGTTTACGCGCAAGTTTCAGCCCGGTCTCGATGTCATGTGAGCCATCCAGGTGCGGATCGTTGATCAGCCCCTTCCAACCAAGCGTAGTGCGCGGTTTTTCGAAGTACACGCGCATCACTATCTCCATTCGGTCAACCAATTGCTTGCGGAGTGCAGCAAGCTTTTGCGCATATTCCATCGCGCCGTTCACGTCGTGTATCGAGCAAGGCCCGACAACCACAAGCAACCGCGGGTCTGTTTGGTGGATAATGTTCGCAATACGGTCGCGGCTGTCAGCCACGGTCGCGTTCGAGGCCTCAGTCATTGGCAGTTCGGCCTTGAGCACGCGCGGTGGCAGCAGCGGCACAATCTGTTTTACTCGCAAATCTTGCGTCGGACGCATCACACAGAAAACTTACGCCGTTTGGCGTTTTGGTAAAGACCCGTTGCGTCCGGCAAACTGGCTTTGCCGCACAACGCTTTGAAAAGAGCCGTTGCGCCCCGAATTTTCATTTGTTCTGAAAAGGTTGCTTGACCTAGCATTGGTTTTGCTGGTCAAATCCGGCCCGTTCACGCAATGGGTAGCAGCGCCGAAAGCAGAGTCACTTTTTTCCGCCAAAGCAGTTGGATGATGTTCGCTACTGTTGCAGGCGGAGTGTTGATGTGGGGCGTACACTTCCTTGCAAAGAAAATCCCCGAAGCCGAATACTCGGCCTTGGGCACACTGCTTGCCGCTACAATTCTGATCCCGACCATGCCATTGCAGATGGTTTTCGCCCAGCAGACGGCTTTTGCTTTGGCTACAGACCGACGCGCGCAACTCGCCAGCATGATCAGGTTCGCCTGGGTCGGCACAGCGGTTTTATGGTTTGCGGTGGCATGTGTTGTGTTGGTTTTTCAAGGCACAATTGTACAGCGCTGGCAAATTACAAACCCGGCAGCAATATGGGCGACTGTGTTTGTTGCACTTGGTTGTTTGTGGCAACCGTTGTTTGGGGGCGTGCTTCAAGGTGCACAAAACTTTTTGTGGCTCGGTTGGGCAAACATTTTATCCGGTGCAGCGCGGCTTGCACTTTCCGTTTTCATTGTATTCGTGCTGCACGGGTACGCAGCCGGTATCATGACGGGTGTCATGCTCAGCCTTGCCGTACCGCTTGGGATAGGCATATGGCAAACTCGTACGCTCTGGGCTGTGCCGACGGCGCCTTTTGACAGGCGGCAGTTGCTCGAGCAAATCATACCTTTAATGGCCGGGTTTGGTGCATTCCAGTTCTTTTTCTCTGCAGATACAATGTTTGCTAAAGCGTACTTCTCGGCCAACGACGTCGCTTACTACGTTGCAGCCGGTGTGTTTGCGCGGGCACTGGTCTGGGCAGCCGGGCCTTTGGCAACGGTAATGTTCCCGAAAATTGTGCACAGCACCGCGCGTGCAGAGAAAACCGATTTGATGCCGCTGACGTTAGTGTGTACCGGACTGCTTGTTGGGGCTGGGGCGGCTGTGCTGGTGATATTCGGGCCGTGGCTTGTGAAACTTGTTTACAAATCAAGTTATGTTGGTGTGACAATGCAGATTTTGCCATGGTACGCATGCGCAATGGTACCACTTTCACTCATGAACGTGCTGGTGAACAACCTGCTTGCACAGGCCAGGTTCAAAGTCGTGCCCTGGCTGATCCTGTTGGCCATCTGTTACGCAATCGCTCTAACCCGGTTCAACAAAAGCATGGTCATGATACTTCAAACGCTGATCGTATTCAGCCTGGCTGCACTGTGCTTATGCGCGCTGTTTACATGGCGTAAACGACCTGTACGGCAAAAGCAAGAAACCAACTGAGGACACGGGCTATGAGGTTCGGTACACCCCCGTGGACCGTGTCATCCGATAAAATGCAGGCACGACTATTTTTTTGCCTCGTTCGAGGCAGGTTCGTCTGGCGTTTGTCCAGGTTCACGCTGAGGCAATGGTTGCGGCGCACGCAGTTTGCGATAAAGCCAAGTCTCGAGCGGTCTGAGCGGACGCAACCAGCGATAAAACGGTGAGTAAATCAATCGGAGCCGAATCACAGACAACAACATCGTCAGCGAGGTTCGTGCCAGAACAACTTTCGACCCTGCAATATCGTTCCATTCGGTTGGCAACTCCAAGACTCTGAATCCGGCACGCTTGAGCGAATACAACAAATTAATGTCAAATGCCATGTCGGCGATACACAGGCTAGGATGGATTTTCTGCACCGCCTCACGCCGCATCACCTTTGCACCGCACTGCGTATCACGAATGTTCATCCAGAAAAGCAACTGAACAATCAGGTGAAACACCCGACTCGCAAATCGCCGTTTGCGTGACTGAGCCTGGCGAATGATTGCGCCAGGTAACCAACGCGATGCAATTACACAATCCGCTTGGCCAATGTGCCGCACCAGATCGAGAAATGCATGAGGCGGTGTTGCGCCGTCAGCGTCAACATAACCGATCAGGTCGGTTGTGCCAGCCAGTTTGAGTCCCTCGATCAAAGCACCACCTTTACCAATCGGCTCAGGAAAGTTCAGGTAACTGATGCATGGGAACTCAGTTGCAACGCGTTCAACCACGCCGAGTGTGTTATCAGTACACCCGTTCAAAACAACAACGATCGTCAACTGGCCGGTGTATTGCTGCCGGAAATACTGCGCGTAGCTCCGCAATACCTGTTCAATGCGGTGCTCCTCATTGTGTGCCGGGATCAGCAACAACAGGCTCGGCTCGCTCACGCGCACACAAATACCATACCAACCGTAAGATTGCAAAGCCGGGCGCGGCATGTGTTGCCCCGGCTAATCCGCAATTGACTTGATTCCGGTGTGCAAGTGCCGAACCATCCACGGCTGCAATACCAGCGCGGTTACAGTCCAGTTTGCAACTTGTGCCGTGCCGGCTTGTAGTTTTGCACACAATCAAATGAAAGCGTTTCATATCGAGGCACCTCAGTTTCAAAACTGGCGTTGCCAGGGCTGCGGCGATTGTTGTCGCGGTTATCATATTGTTGTTGTCACAGCGGACGAAAAACAACGCATTCAAAGTCAAGGTTGGACGAAAGCCGATGGGATAGAACCGACGAAGATGGTTTTTCCACACGGCGCGAAATTTCGCCTGGCGCACAAAGACAATGGCGAATGCGTTTTTCTCGATCCGGAAGGCCGGTGCCGGATCCACGCCAAATTTGGTGAACAAGCCAAGCCGCTGGCATGCCGGCTTTATCCGTACGCCATCCATCCTGCAGGCGAAAAACTCGTCGTAAGCCTGCGATTCAGTTGTCCTGCTGCAGCAGCGAATCTCGGCGAGCCTCTAACAACACAGTTACAGACGCTACAGCGGCTAGCCGGGTTGATTGTGCCACCTGGATTTAGAACTGTTCAGCCGCCCCCGATACTGGCCAAAGCAACGCTCGCTTGGCCGGACTTCCTGAGGTTTATCATGCGTCTAGACAAGACCGTTGCGCAAGGCGAGGTACCGTTGCCATTGCGGCTGTTGCGTGCGCTCGACTGGCTCGGTGCAATCGAACGCGCCAAGTTCGATCAAATCACCGGTTCCGATGCAGATGAGATTTTGGGTGCCCTCGCACGGCGCGCGTCTCAAAAGCTGCCACATCTACCCGAGCCGGCAGCAAGACCGACCGCGTTCGGCAGGTTGCTGTTTCGGACACTGGTCTTTACATACGCAAGACGCGACACAATAAAAGATTTGGAAAGACCGGGTCTTCATAAACGCAAGATGCTAAAGGCCGCACTCAAGTTCCTGGTTGCAAAAGGCAAGGTACCAGCCTTTAGAGCTGGTCTGCCTGAAACCGAATTTGCTGCCGTTGAACGGCCCTGGGGAACACCAACCACGGACATTGACGACATGCTAACACGCTTTTTCAGGGTCAAAATTCGTGGGTTGCATTTCTGCGGCCCGGCGTACTTTGACGTGCCTTTGATCGAGGGGTTCCGCGCTTTGTGCCTTCTGTTACCCGTCACAATGTGGATTGCACGCTGGCTGGCTGCAGGTGAAGGCGCAAAGGCGCTCACTTCGGCGCATGTCGCACGCGCACTAACAATCGTTGACCATCATCACGGGTACACTGAGCAACTCGGTTCGGCTGCCGCACGAAGACGCGTCAGGCTGCTTGCGCAACGCGACGATATTGCAAAGCTATGCGCATGGTACTGGCGCTGAACCGAGAGACGCACTTGAAATTTCGGGATGCGAGGGTTTGGCTTTTTGCCTGGCCGCTACCCCTACAGCAAATGGCTCTTAACGCAGACACGTTGCACGCGCTGCAAGTGCTCTGTCGAGTGCTTCTTTGACCGCATCGAGCTGCGCGGGTAGTTCAACCGGTTCATTCGCAAACCGACATTGCATGGCGAGCTTGCGCTGATGGTAGTTGACTTTCATTTCGACAAACTTAAGCCCGTGCGCAGTTGAAATCACAACCACGCGCTCGTTTTTGTCTATCTTACCCGCGTGCAACAGCTTGATCAGCACCGCAAGTGCAACCCCAGTATGCGGGCAGTTGAACAGGCCGCATTTGTCGCCAAGCGCAGCCGCATCAGCAAGTTCTTCTTCGGTCGCCTGCTCGACAATCCCGTTGAACTGTTTGATTGTGCGCACAGCTTTTTCGTAACTGACCGGGTTGCCGATCTGAATTGCGCTTGCCAAGGTTTGCTGCGCTTGCACAGGCTCGAATGTTTCGAAGTTGCGTAGATACGCACGGTAAAGCGGATTGGCGCGCTCTGCTTGAGCAACCACAATTCGCGGCAGCCGATTAACCAGCCCGAGCTGCTTGAGCATGAGCAGCCCTTTGCCGAGTGCAGACACATTGCCAAGGTTACCACCCGGTATGATGATCACGTCCGGCACCTGCCAGTTGAACTGTTGGACAATCTCGATCCCGACAGTTTTTTGCCCTTCGATCCGAAGCGAATTCATCGAGTTGGCAAGGTAGATCGTTTCATCTCGAGTGATCTGCTGCACCAGCCGCATGCAACCGTCAAAGTCGGTGTCGAGCGATAACACAAGTGCACCGTTTGAAATTGGTTGAATAAGTTGTGCAATCGAGATTTTCCCGCGCGGTAACAGCACAACCGACTGTATCCCTGCTGCTGCGCAATAAGCCGCCAATGCAGCCGAGGTGTCACCCGTTGATGCACATGCAACAGCCTTGATCGGCGCGCCGGCCGCGATCATCTGCTTGACCTGCGAGACAAGCACTGTCATGCCGAGGTCTTTGAACGACCCGGTATGCGTTGTGCCGCAGAGCTTGAGCCAGACATCAGGCATACCAATTGCCTTGCCGAACCGTTCAGCCCACAATAACGGTGTTGCCCCCTCATGCAACGAAACGATATTCGCATCGTCAATCTCGGGCAGTACCCACTCTTTTTTGCCCCAAACACCCGAGCCGTACGGTAAAGTCGTGCTACGATACCGCTGCTCGAACAGTTGTTTCCAGCCGGCTGCAGTGCGGTCTGCCAACGCGGCCATGTCATGCGCCACTTCCAGCAACGCACCGCATTGGCGGCAATGATACACAACCGTATCCAGCGGATACGTCTCACCGCAACTCTCGTTTATACATTTGAACCACGCTCGATACGCCATTTTACAAATCCTTTTTAGCCGGCGCGCATCACGTCCCTTGCCCTGCCCGCCGAGATTGTCCTGGACCAGTAATCCATTCCGGTTGGAAATGAGAATGCCAACCTCAAACAGCGTTTTCAACAAAACAAACGGAACCGTACACCTATCCTCACCGGCTGATCGGCCGGTATAAAGCATGGGACCCTATTTGGGCAATTGTCAGTCGCACACAAAAAGCCGGCCGTGACACAAACCGCCCTACCATGCGTGTAGCGGCCCAAGCCGGGTGTCCTGCACGATTCCCAAGTCTTGCTTTCCCGGTCCCTGTCAGGCTTTCCAAAGAACATAATTTCCCTCACTTTGTTCACACAGAATTTCTTCGGCCCTAGACCGCCCTGGACAGAACCGAAGTGCGCGCCAAGGGTTGCATTGAGTTGGTTTGCTAACCGCCCCCAGAAGCGCACGGCTTGGCTTTTGCCAGTGTCCGCAGGCACCGGATTGCCCGGCGCAAGTTGTCAGACCGTATGCATGCGACATCTGGGCGCCAGTGCACACTAGCAAACTCAATTAGGCGTGATGCATAAGCGGGGCCAACAAACCGCGCACTGCCCGGTCGCGGCACCATATCTTCCCGGATTTGACCGAGGCGCGACTTGCGCGCCAAATTGACCATAACTTGCTTAGGGTTATCTATCGCCTCGGGGTCAACGAGGACATGATCACAAGGCACACGTAAGTACGCTGCAATCTTCTCCGCGTCGGCGAGCAACCACGCCTCAACAGCTCTGACTGCAACGCAAAAACACATTAACGACGCCTTTTCTGGCAACCATTTTCTGCACATGGGTGGTGGGCACGGCGCATCGTGATCCAAATCTACAAGTACAAACCACGGCTCATGATGTGCAGCCCGGTTGTATCCGGCAACGCGCTGTTTTATATGTTCCTTGCCATTTTTGCCGTACACTACGCCGGGGACCGCCCCGACATGGGCAATTAGCCGGCGTGCGACAGCTTCATCAACAATACCTTCGACGGCTGCAGCAATGACTGTTCTCACACGCATGCCAAGGGCTCTCGAACAGTGAAAGTTGTTCAGCCTGCTGCGGCCGTGTTCTTGGCATGACGGCATCTGCAAGACTCGAGCCTGCCACCAATAAATCACGTATTTCACGAAAATCGCCACACGGCTTGACAGTAGCCCCCTCGTGTCCGGGCAGCACCAATAGCACTTCATCCAAGTCAATGCCATCATCACGCAAAAGCTCGGGTGAATGTGTGCTGAGAATAATTTGCCGGCCGGTACTGCGCTGCACGCGGGCGAACATCTGTGGCAAAAAGCGAACAACCTCGGGATGAAGTGAAAGTTCCGGTTCTTCGAGAAGTAGCGGGCCTGTACCCTCCATAACGGCCCACAATAGCCCCATCAAACGCAGTGTCCCATCAGAAAACTGCTGTTCGGTTTGCCAAGCGCCTTGGGGCCGCCAATGTTCATACTTACCCCTTAGCAGGGTGTTGAAAAAGTCATTTTCTGAAGAAAAAACATGCAAAAAACCCAACGTTTTCGAGGGTCAGTTTTCCAAAACAGCCATTTTTCAACAGCCTGTTAGATGTGGTGTACCACGTGCGTCACGCCAAAGTTCGATCTCAGCAAGCTGTGGCACAGCTACACGTAGCGCATGGCGAATCCGCCTTAACCTGGCCATTCGCGTTTTTTCATTTGTCTTGGCAATGGTCTCAAGAAAATCGCTCCCAAACGGGTCGTTCTGCCGGCCTACCGAACGGTCAGGCTCCCGCACCAGTTGTGGTACGATATGCAAAGTAGCGGACCGATTCGAAGAACGCTACAAGCTCACGGAACGGGCGGTTCACATTAACCTGCTCAATATGTGTTTGAGTTAAGCGCGCCGGGTCGTCACGATCTTCTGTATTCGGGCGGTCCAGTAAAATGGTACCGTCACGGAGCACCCTTTCTTTTTGAATATAAGCCTGCCGCTGTTTGTCTTGGTTAAATGCAAGCTCATATTCCCAAAGGCAGCCCGCTTGCCCAGACTCTACGGCTACGCGAATCTCAATGTGAGAATACCGGCGCGCAGCCAAACACCGAAGCGAATTTACCCCGCCACGACGTTGAACAGCGTCTTGAAACCCACCACCTGGCAATGCAAGATCGCGCAGGAAGCGGAAAACATCGAGGAAATTGGATTTACCTGACGCGTTTGGCCCTACAAGGAAAACGCGCCTCTGCAACTGGATGTCTGTTTGCGCAAAATTCTTCCAGTTGCGCAGGCTGATTCGGGAGAATCGAAGAGTTTGGCTCTTTTCACTCATCTTGAACACCTACTTCCTTCGCTTCAAACGTTCGCTCCTGCCGGGCACATACAATACACGGGCAGATTATAAAGTCTCACCGTGGCATGTCGAACAAATGCAATTGAGCTTTTTCTTGCAATACGTGCATCACACATCCGGAGTTAAATTGCGCGCACAAACCCAACGCCGCGGATGTTACACATTCTGGCCGCGTGCGTTTCCACATCCAAAGTTTTTGCCCAAAAGTACCGCTTCATCGCTCTGAGCGCTGGCCTCAGCTTGGCGACGCAACAACGGTCACCTTAACAAAGCAACATGGTACCCCGCAATAGTTCGTGCTTCAGGACTTTGCCCGGTTTTTACGTGAACCGAAAAAGCCTTGATTCCGGGGACAATACCATTGACGCCTGCAGCGACCGCCACTAGCGCACCCGCGCGAGCAAAACCTGCACTCCATCGGCCAACGCAAGCGCAAACTCAACGTCCAGTTGCACAGGCAGCTTACCCTTCCGAAATCCGTATTCCAATTGGCACTTCTTTTCCACGCCACCCGTCTCTCTTACCACCATATCGGCATAGTGAAACTGCACCCTGTGCGTCAGCTCGTCGCCCCGCCCCAACAACAAGCTCCAGTTGAGCAACTGCGGAAAGCGCTCCTCAAAAACTTTAGATAGCCCTGCCCGAAAGGCGAGAGCACATGCTTTTTGCATGCTGCAAGAGTGTGGTTTCATGGGTCGAGGGTGCGACTTGAGTAGCCCCCTGAAGCTTTCCCTGGCTGCCCGCTCATTTCACCTCAAGCAAATCGGCCTCAACGGCCGGGTAAACTGTATCCAGCTCCTCTTGTATCCCCAATGTACGCGTAAGCGCGGTCACAACCTTCAGATAGGTTCGTATTTCATCAAGGCTTAGCGTGCGTTCGGTACGGTCTTTGAGCCACTTTTCGCACACCTGATACCCGCCGGTTCTGTACTCCCATACCTCAGTTGGCACAGGCGCAAAGTATTGAGCAGGGTTGATGTAAACTCGTTTTGTTGCCGGGTCATACCTGAGACCCTGCCTACCTTTGGCGACCTTGTTATCGCCGTGCCCGTGGAATTTTGCAGCAGGCCGGCCAAATGCAGGGGCGACGAGCAGATGCAGCTCGACAAGCTTTCGGCCAAGCTTCGCCATCTTGCCAAACACGCCTTTGGCGCGCGGGAACGGGATGCGCGGAAAATCCCGACGCAAAGAATCGGCGTATTTCTCCCGGTACAGCGGCGTGTAGAGAACCGCGTAAATGTAATTGAGGATATCCTCTGGCGACGGTTCCACGCCATAGGCTATAGCCAGCGTGTTCACAAGTGTCGGGTTCAGGTTGTGCTTTCTCACCCCGTAGGCCGATGGCGGCTCAAAAAGCATCAGGCCACATCCACCCCTTACACACTCCAGGCAATCATCCTGCTGACCTGCGCTGGGGTAAATGTAGAGCGGAAAATGGTAATCGATCGTTTTCAGCGATACAGCCACATGTTCAGTAATGACGTTGGTGACAAAAGGGTGCTGCCACGAGCCAACATGTTCGACTCGCCGTGGCGTAATAAGCGCGACATTCTTGCCACTCAACATATGCCGCATGACTTCGGGCCGGGGCCGTTCGTGAAAGCCGTTGGGCTTACCAGTTAGTAACTGTAGCGCACGTCGAATGGCCGATACAGGATCGGAACTATTCGGTCACGTGACGGCCCGGTTTTTGAAAGGTCTTCTTGTGCTTGTTTGATCCTTTTAGTGGTGACTTTACTTCCCAACTCGTACGCGTGCCGGGCCAGTTCAGGGTCCATCTTCGAAAAGTTGAGCACGGTCGTCCATACATCGTGCGATGTCCAGCGAATCGTCAGGTTGTCACGCGCGGTCACTATGCCAACACTGTAAACTTGGAAGATGTCGGTGAGCTTGACAAACGATTCGTACACGTCCAGCCCGGTTCCGGTGCGCGGGACAAACAGGTAAAGCTCGGGGTTCGGCCCGAGTCGTTTCCAAGGCGTGTTTGCGAATCCATGACTGCGCAGCCACCGGTACTTGGCTTGGCGTTTGCCCCACAGCTCAGCGTGGTACAGAGCGCATTTGCCAGGCCCAGCTTTCTGACCGCGTTTGACTAGAAATACAATCGCAACCCCTCGACGTATATCGAATACGTTTTCGTCCGGGCTACCGTCCGGGCACACCTCGCGTTTGAGTGAATTACCATGCAGATCGAGCACGTAAATTCGTCGAATGTCTGCATCAGATGCCAGCGCATGCCGCGAAAGGTCGGCCTATCAAGGTACGAATGGTTTGTGATCATGCCGACCACGCCGCAGCCGGCCTGAGCGATTTTCCATTCAGCGAACCGGATAAATTTGACGTAATCGTCCTGGAGCCATTTCGGGTTTTTCTCACCCAAGGGCCGCCTGGCAACCTGCTTGTAGTCGTTGATGAGGTTGCGGATCCACGCCCCCCGATTTGCCGAGTGGCCCGAGTAGGGTGGATTGCCAAGGATAACAAGGATTGGCTGCTGTTTTTTGACGCGGCCAGCCTCACGCGATTCTTCGGCGAGTGACGACAGGCCGGGCAACCTGCTCTGGTCAAGCTCGCTCACGTCGAGCGCGTTGGTGAGGTAGAACGGGATGCGCTCGGTCTCAGTAAGTTTGTGCCCGAGTTCTTCGAGGTAAAAGCCCATCTTCCAGGTGTCCGATCGCATAAGGCGCGACCATCAGCTCGAATGCGTAAAAGTCGCGCAGGACATGGTCCCGTACAAAAGCGTCTATTGCACCGGTGCCGTACTTTTGTTTGAACTCGGCGACGGCCTGCTGCGCTGCGCGCGCAACGAAGGTCATTGTGCCCGCTGCAGGATCGAGCAGCGTGACTTGGCGCGCGGCAAGTCCGTCTTGCAGATTGAACCGTTCTTTGAGCAGGTGACGCAACCCGCGAACGATGTAATCCACTATCGGTTCGGGTGTGCAGTACACACCACGTCGTTCGCGTTCTTCTGGATTGTAAATTTCGAGGAACGTTTCGTAGAAATGCACAATTGGGTCCTGGCCTTTGTGTTGCCGGTAGTATTCGTCGAGGATACCCCGTACGTCGGCTACAGCAAGCACATTCGCAATGTCGTCCACTATCCATTCCAGTTGTGGAGGCAGGTCTTCGAGCGATATCTACCTGAACAGGTCGCGCAGCACGCCGACTGTGTGGGGTATGTTTTCAAAGGCTGTGCGCCGGTTGAAACTGTTTGCGTTACGTGTGCGTGCAACAAACAACCCGTAAGTGACGGTTTGCGCGTATAGGTCGGCGAATGTGTCTTCAGCAAGTTCGCCCATCAGAAACTGTTTGAACGCATCGTCAAATCCGGTGAGCCGGCCAGTTGCCTGGGCCGTTTTTTCTTCGGCGAGTTGCTGGGAAACGATGTCGCGTAAAAAACTACAACGTTTGGCAAGTTCCGCAGCCAGGTCTTTTGCGCTCAACACAAGGGGCAGGCTGCACCCGAGAAACGCCTCAAACAATTGGCACACCTGCTGGATGTTCTCGACTGGCGGCGCGGCCTTCAGCCGGTGCAGAACAACCGGTCGGCCAAGCAATGCGGTTTGCACACGTTGGCCGTGGCGATAGAGCCTGAATTCGAGAAAATTGGTGAGAAGCAAATTCGGGAAGGTCTTGATGTAACGCCGAAGCTGTTCGGTATCTTCGACTGGATCGGGCAGTTCTTTGTCAGGCGCCTTTGCCTCGATGTACCCGATAATGCGTTCGCGCCCGTCCCAGACACGAAAATCTGGATTACCGGCTTCAGTCGGTCGGGGTTGTTGCACCACATGTATTCCGGTTAATCCATGCGCAGCAGCCATCTGTTTGATCAAGGTAGCAAATGGGGGATAAAAACTTTCCTCGCGCGCGTCGCCGTGCGTTGCGACTTCAGCCAACTGCCGCACGTACTCGGCCAGCAATGGTCTCGGGTCTATTTTCACGGTACCTGTACAACCCCGAATCGGGTGATGCAATTTTTCTGCTGCGGTTTACTGCTCGACCTGCGTTCAGCGGCGCGTGTCCGACCGAAAAATTCCGTCGGCACCACGTTCCTCGAAAGGTTTAATGCAATGCTCAGCACGCTCAGCCGGTTGTTTACGCGTAAACGGTCACTGTTTCAAGCCAAATGCAGGGCCGGTGCGAGAACTTTTTCTAGGCTCGAGGGTTTATCCATCGCACCTTCAGCCTCAACACCGGATTCGTGAACGCCGGTTATTTAAGGCTGCTACTCAAGTCTTGAGTCGGTTGTGTGGTATGTTGGCGCTTTCGCATTCCACTTTCCGGCGCCCATAAAAGTGCCATATGTCCTTTCCAACAAACGCGTGAAATCCTAGCGCGGTTCCGAAAAGTGGCGCCAACTGTTCCGGTACAGCTCAACGCGGGTATTTCACACCCTCACAATGCCGTGCCGACCAAACCATTGTGGCCCATCCCGCCATTGGACGATAAACTTGCTGTATCGGCTGCCGACGCCACAGCTCTCCAACCAGGCAGCTGCCGAGTCCGAAGTCTGCGCCCCGAAAACCGTGTAATATATATAGTTGACCGGTTTTGCCTCGCCAAAACCCGATCTTGTGTGTGGGCGGGCAGTCCTCTGGCCGCCGAATGTTTTGGGCTGTATGGATTGCGGCGCGTCCCGCACATGCGGGACGCGCCCTACCTTAACTCTGCGCCTCAGCGTCTCAGCCGGTAAACGTAGCCGCGCCCGTAAGGGCGCGGACGGCAGGGTTCCAGCCAAGAAACCAGGTCTGCATTAACCAACCCAGGCGCGCAGTGGACTGCGCGCCCTACCGACTCTCTGCGCTTCTACTGTGAAGGATTGGAGGAGAAGTTTTGGAGCGCGGTGCTCCAGCACCGCTTTCGGTTCGATTGATTGACACGACTTGCGCGTCAGCCAAAGTTTGCTATAGCCCGAGCGCGTACAGAAGCCGGCCCTGACGAAGCCTTGCTCTTCAATGCAGAATTTACTGCGCCCCTTCAGGGGCGCGCCAGTTCACTTCTGTAGCGGCGTTCTGCGAACGCCGGCCGTTTTTCCCAAGCATGGGTGTAGCAAGATGGTCGCGCAAATGTATGACGAGAAAACCCGGGCGGTCACAGACCGCCGCTACAGCACTGCAGATGAGCGTAGCCGCGCCCGTAAGGGCGCGGACGGCAGAATTCTAACCCGAGAAGCCCGGTCAGCACAACCCACACCGGCGCGCAGTGGACTGCGCGCCCTACCTTCCTCTGCGCTTCTATGCCTTTGCGATAAAAATGCGGATGCATGAGGCCATGCGTCCCTAAGACATTGGATAGGGACATTCCACGCACGCTTGACCAAATGTGCCCCAACTGAAAAATGTTGGGACCCTCGCCGAGGCGTCCGGTCGGTGTGACCATGCAACTGTTATTGTGGTGCGGCGCGCGGCCATCTTGGCCGCAGGTCTTCTTCGCCTTTGGGTCCGTACGGTGAAGAATTAGGCAGGACGTTTTGTAGTGCGGCGGCAAAGCGAGTCGCAGCGAGCGCCTGCGCCGCAGCCATCGGGGCATGCAAGCTGTCCGCAGCCGGTCAGCGTCGGTGGGTTCGTCCCGCATGGCGTGAATGCGATATGTGCCTGTGCCAAGCGAGGCGCATGCGTGTGCGTTGCATGCAGACAGGCCGCCGGCACGCAGCCGACCTGGAAGTCTGCGTTACGAAAGACGTGTGAAATACGCCGGTAAAAGCCGGGCTTTGTCATGGCACGGTCGCGCTGCATTGGTCGGCTACGAGACTCTTCAAGAAGGTAAGCCGAGTTGCGTTACGTCGGGTTAGCTCGGTCGAAGTGCAATTGGGGGTTTTCCAATGCCACTTTGATTTTTGCCTCTACTTTTCGCATACTTCGGGCCGTGGAATTGATCCGGGACATTTACGCAACGAATGCAAAGGCCGGAAGGCCGGTTATTTCATTCGAGTTTTTCCCGCCCAAAACGGCTGAGGGCGAACGCATCCTCTTTGACCAGACAATCCCAGCACTTAAACAAACCAAGCCGGCCTTTTGTTCTGTGACCTATGGCGCGGGCGGAAGTACCAGAGACAAAACATTGATGATTGTCGAGCGGCTGTCGCGCGAGCACGGGCTTCTTGTGCTGGCGCATTTGACGTGCGTCAACCACACACAGACAGAAATTGCGGAATTGTTGGACCGGATCGCTGCGCTCGGGTGTCGCAATATACTCGCGTTACGCGGTGACCCGCCTGAGGGTGGTGAATTCAGAAAAACACCTGGCGGATTCGAGTTTGCATTCGAGCTGGTTCAGTTCATTCGGCAACGCGGTGATTTTAGCATTGGTGTAGCGGGTTTTCCCGAAGGCCACATTGCATGTCAGGCAGGTAAATACACCAACTGGCATCATCTCAAACACAAGATCGAGTGTGGCGCTGATTTTGTACTGACGCAGCTTTTCTTTGACAACGCAGATTTTTTCGAGTTCCGCGATTACATGACCGGCAAGCTTGACGTGCACGTGCCGATTGTGCCCGGCATCATACCGATCCTGAGTGCGTCACAAATCGAGCGGTTCACGAAGCTGTGCGGTGCGCGAATTCCGGCCGCACTGGCGGCCAAACTCGATCAATTCGGCACCGATACAGCAGCCACAACCGAATTTGGCATCGAATACGCCACCCGCCAATGCGATGAATTGTTGCGTGCGGGCGTGCCCGGCATACACTTTTACACGTTGAACAGATCGTACTCGACAGTGCGGGTGCTGAAGAACCTTGGCCTGGCGTGAGTCGGTGGCCAAGCGCAGCGTGCGCTTGCGTCTCCGGCGGTCTGGAACAGAATTCGGGCAACGCACCACCAACTACAGACCGGCAACACATGAAACCGCGCGCGGCAAAACCGAGTGCAATATGGGTTGGCTGCTCAGGGTGGTATTATTGGCACTGGAAAGGCGTGGTGTATCCAGCCAAGCTGGATAAAGACCAGTGGTTCGACCACTACCAAAAGACATTCAACACGGTCGAGCTGAATGCGCCCTTCTATCACTGGCCGCGTCCGAGCACGGTCGAAGGCTGGGCACGACGTGCAAAACGCGGGTTCAAGTACAGTGTGAAAGTCAACCAGACAATTACACATCTGAAATGGTTCAAAGGCACGCGCAAATTGATTGCTGAGTTTTACAAGATTGCCGAACTGCTCGGAGACAAAATAGGCTGTTTCCTATTTCAATTGCCACCCAGTTTTCATTTCAGCACCGCGCGGCTTGAAAGTGTGCTCGAGCAGTTGGACCCGGCGCAACGCAACGTAATCGAGTTCAGGCATTCGAGTTGGTGGAATGCGGATGTGTTCGATGCGTTCAAGCGCGTCGGCGCAATCTTCTGTTCGGTCAGCGCACCGCGTCTGCCCAGCGATGTAATTCGGACTGCTGATGGAGTCTATGTGCGGTTCCATGGTGCAACAGGATGGTATGCATACGATTACACACCTGACGAGCTTGCAACTTGGGCGGCAAAAATCTTTGCTGCCAAACCGAAAGAAGTCTGGGCTTATTTCAACAACGACCGTGACGGTTGCGCTTTCCGAAACGCGCTTGCGCTGGCCAAGCTGCTGCAACGGCCGGTGCCATAAGTCAAACAGTCAAAAGCGTAGAAACCAAAGCCCGTCCAATTCGACACTCTGGCGGCTGAACTGACTGCGAGTTAACAGGGTGTTGAAAAAGTCTTTTTCGGAGGAAAAAACATGCAAAAATCCCAATGTTTTCGAGGGTCGGTTTTCCAAAACAGCCATTTTTCAACAGCCTGCTAATGTGTTGAGCAGCCTGCGGTTGCCAAATGCATTGCAGGTGCCAAAGTTGACTGCAAATTGTTTGATGTGCACTCTGGGCCTGGAAAAAGCCTGAGGTTTACACAGGGCAAAAACCGAGTCTTATGACAGAGCAAAAAAACGAACCGTTCCGCGGCCTGCCGTCGGTGACCGAGCTGTTGAAAAACCAAACTGTGTTGGCGTGGCTCGAGCGACATCCACATGCGGTAGTAACGGATTGCCTGCGTCGTGCAGTTGACGAGCTGCGCGAGCAAATCCGCACCAGCATTAAACGTGGCCAGGCGCCCCCAGACATTAGTTCCGAAAACGTAATTGCGCGTGCAAAGGAGTTGCTTGAGCAAGCCGCTGAGCCACTGGTCCGCGAGGTGATAAATGCAACGGGCGTCATCCTGCACACTGGTCTGGGGCGCGCCGTGTTTCCTGAAAGTGTTGTTGACTCGATCATCGGCGCGCTGAAGGGGTATGTGAATTTGGCCATTGACAGGGATACAGGTCGCAGGATTGAACGAGACGAGTTAATTGAACCGTTGTTGTGCGAGCTAACTGGCGCCGAGGCAGCCACGGTTGTCAATAACAATGCAGGCGCGACGTTAATTGTTTTGGCTGCTCTTGCGGCTGGTCGAGAAGTAATAGTCTCACGCGGTCAATTGATCGAGATAGGCGGGTCATTCAGGCTGCCGGATGTAATGGCCCAAGGCGGTGCGCGGCTCGTTGAAGTGGGTACAACAAACCGCACGCATCTAAAAGACTACCGTAATGCAATCACGCCAAACACAGCCGCAATAATGCGCGTGCACCCGAGCAATTACCGTGTTGTAGGGTTCACAAGTGAAGTTTCACTCGATGAGCTTGTTGGCCTTGCGCACGCCAACGGGCTGCTGCTGATTGACGATCTTGGTGCCGGCGCGCTTTTCGACCTGCGCAGGGTCGGCCTGCCACACGAACCTGCTGCACGCGAATCAATCGAGACCGGGGCGGACATCGTTCTGTTCAGCGCAGACAAGCTGATCGGGGCGAGCCAGGGCGGAATAATTCTGGGACGCAAAGACCTTATTGCCAAGATTCGCCAACATCCGTTAATGCGAGCGTTGCGCGTGGACAAAACGTGCATCATGGTGCTGGAACGCACACTGCAGTTGTTCCGTGACCTCGACAAACTTCAGCAGGTGCACCCGACCTATCGGATGGTCACCACGCCGTTGACCGCCCTCCGCAGCCGCGCAAATGCGCTCGTGCAAGCGCTCAAGGAAAAGGCACCTGCTGTAAGTGCCGAGCTGTGCGACAGCGCCGCGTATCTTGGGAGTGGTTCATTGCCAACCGAGGCGATCCCAAGTGTGGCTGTACGAGTCTGTGTTCCTGGCCTGAGTGCTGATGCGCTTGCGCGTCGGTTGCGACTCGATCCTGCAGCCGTGTTCGGTCGGATCGAGTCCGACCGTGTTGTGTTGGACATGCGCACGGTGCGAGACGACCAGGTCCATGCCATTGCGGAAGCAATTGCGCGTGTGGCTGGCGCGGCTGGGGTCTAGTGCGCACCGGGTTGAGCTTCACGCGCGGGGATGAAACTTGCGGTGCACCTCGCGCAGCCGTGCGCCTTCGACATGTGTGTAGATTTCGGTGGTGCTGATGCTGGCGTGTCCGAGCAATTCCTGGATCACACGCAGGTCTGCGCCGTGTTCGAGCAGGTGTGTGGCAAAGCTGTGCCTGAGCATGTGCGGCGTAATATTGCGTGTAACACCGGCGCGCCTTGCGCGGCGTTTGATGTGCAACCAGAGTGTGTTTGGGGCAAACGGCGTGCCGCGCGATGTGAGGAACACATTTGCAGGTGAATGCGGTCGAACGAGCTTGGGCCGGCCGGTTTCGATATAACGTCTGAGCGCTTCGACGGCTTTACGGCCCATTGGAACTACACGTTCCTTGTTGCCCTTGCCGATCACAGTCACAAACCCGGCGTCGAGATTGACCTGTTCAAGCCGCAGATTACGCAGTTCTGCGAGGCGCAGGCCCGATGCATAAGCAAGCTCGAGCACGGCTTGATCGCAAAGCGACTGTGGCGTTTCAGGTTTTTCGGGGGTAAGCAATCGTTCGATCTCGTCGTTACTCAACGCTTTTGGCAAACGTTTCCAGCGGCGCGGCAACGGGAGGTGCTCAGCCACGTTAACCGGCAATAGCTTTTCTGCCTCGGCGAACCTGTAAAACGCGCGCAGAGCCGCTATCTGCAAATATAAACTTTCGGCGCTGAGTCTGCGTGGTGACCCTTTGGGTTCGCGGTTTGGCGTGCGGTCATGTTCATCTCGAAGGAATGCCAGCAAATGTTTCAATTGGACTTGGTGCCAATCTGTGATGCCGCGGTCATTTGCCCAGGAAACAAATCGCCCAAGCAACGCCGCGTAGGTGCGTTGGGTGTGTTCGGCCTGCCCGCGTTCGTGCCGCAGGTACTGAAGAAAATCTTCAACGAGCTGTTGCACCCCTAACTAAAGTTCAGCCGATTAAAGTTTAGCGCAGTTGCCCGACTAAATCACGCCCCGACTCAATTGCGCACAAGGTGTTACCAGTGAAAATACCGTTCTGCGAACAACTGCCCAGACTACAACCGGCGCAAAAACCATGACGCAATCGGGCCTACAGTTTTGCCCCTGTCAACTTTTCGTACGCCTCGATGTATTTTGCGCTCGTTTTGGCAACCACATCGGGCGGCAGGATCGGCCCGGGCGGAGTTTTGTTCCAGCCCAGCAGTTCAAGATAGTCACGCACAAATTGTTTATCGAAACTGGGCTGTGACTGGCCCGGTACGTACTGGTCGGCCGGCCAAAACCTGGACGAGTCGGGGGTAAGCATCTCGTCAATCAGAATCAAATGGCCGTTGCACAAGCCGAACTCGAATTTTGTGTCGGCAATGATGATGCCGCGGCTTTTTGCGTAATCACGCGCAGCCTTGTAAATCTTCAGACTCAGGTTGCGCAGTTTCTCGGCCAGCTTGACGCCTACAATCTTGGCGGCGCGGTCGAAAGAGATGTTTTCGTCGTGGCCGGTCTCGGCCTTGGTAGCCGGGGTAAAAATTGGCTCAGGCAACTCGGCTGATTCGACAAGGCCGGGTGGCAGTTTGATCCCGCAAACAGATTGGGTTTGGCGATATTCTTTCCAGCCTGAGCCGGCTAAGTACCCGCGCACGACACATTCGATTGGCAGCGGCGTTGCTTTTTTGACGAGCATGCTGCGGCGCTCGAGCTGTGCGCGGAATTCAGGTGGCAAACTTGATAAATTTGTGCGCTGAAACATTTCCGTGCCGCTAGCAAGCAGGTGGTTCGGCACAAGCTCGCTGAATCTGTTGAACCAGAACAATGACAATTGCGTCAGTACCTCGCCCTTGCGCGGTATGCCGTTCGGCAGCACCACGTCAAATGCAGATATACGGTCTGTGGCAACGATAAGCAATTGGTCGCCGAGGTCGAAAACTTCGCGCACCTTGCCGCTTTTGAGTTTGCGGATGCCGGGCAAATCAATCTTCAGCAGCGGTTCAACATGCATGGTGCAAGGCTAACCTGAAGCACACAATCTTCAAGTCCGAATACTGCCGAACGAGTTGTCCACGTACCCGCAACGGGTCTGCAACGCCATCTTTCAGTTGGAACAACGAAATGCCATTGCGACGATTGTACCCCGCTACAGGTTCGGTCTGGCGGTTTGTGCTGGGGCAAAACCGCCCTTGGCATTTACGTTGCACCTGCGCCTTGGAGGGTTGGTTGTGCTGCGGTTTCACCCGGCAGACCGGAAGCGCTTTCGCTTTTCCGAATGCGCTTGGCGTAGAATTTCTTGGGCAGCCAGCCGCCTTTCTGACGCTGTGTGAGCGCCTGTAACTCAGCCACCGCACGGTCGCGGCTAATGCGCTCGGCCACAAGGTCATCGTAAATGCGGTCTGCGATGGTGCGTCTGCGGACGGCGTCACCTGCATCAAGAAACTCCTCGATACGCAGGAGCAATTTATGGAACCAGCCAATTTTCTTGGTGCCACCCGAGCTGATCTTCTTCCGAATTTCGGCCATCGCCGTCTCCATTCGCTCGAGGACCCGATCAAGCTCAGCCAGCACATGTGCCGGGTAGTTCAGACCCGAGTTCTTCAAGCGTGTGATGGTGTCGCGAACGTATTCTTCGCATAACACGCCGTATTCGTTGAAGGCTGCCAATGGCGCAATCAGTTGCGGTGTAAGTTTCACATGCTCGGCGCGCAACGGCTGGGCAGCCTTGTAACATGTCTCCCAGGCAAGCCAGCGATAAACAAAGTCAAGGCCGGTCCCCTTAATGTTTTGTATGCCCATGATTCGGTTGAAGAATCCGGGCGGTGTATGGCGGGCGATCAGATCAATGATTTCGTCGCCGCTGGCGTAGTAATCCCATACAACGATAATCTTCGAGTTGAACCAACGCTGTAGTAGCTCGCGGAATTTTTCGTTGAGTTTGCCCGCCTCCTGGCCTTGTGCGCGGCGGATTTGCTCGGCAAACGCCTGGTATTCGCTGTAAATCTGCAATTCATGCTGCAAGTTGTTGATAATCGCTGTCTCGATCTCGCCCAGGTTCAACGGTGCAAGGTGCGACTTGAGCATGTCTGGCTTGTCCCAAAACGCGATCAATGCATCCGGATTTTTTATTTGCGGCTGGGCGGAGAGAATGATCTTGAGGTGCGTTTTGATCAACGCGTCACTTATCGGCAGCCGCATTTGAATTGCGTGTTGTTCGAGTGTCTTGAGTGCTTCGGCCTGATTCGGGTTGGCCGGGTTTTTCCATAGCGAGATGTGCGGTGCACGCTCTTTCCAGGCGTCGCGGATGTAACCGAGCAGGCCAGTCAGGTTACCCCCAATCAAAACGTGTCTGTCGGCAGAGATGTCATTCACCAATATTCGCGCAAACACCTGCGAACGCGGCACGCGATCTGCCCGGTTGTTTACAACTGTGGTTAGCCATACACCCGGCTCTTTAAGATAATCTTGCCTGTCGAAACCTGTGCGCGCCCAGTTACTGAGTGTACCGAACCGTTCATTGGCAGACATGCCGTTTGTAAACTCCAACCGGCGCGTTCGCACGGTCGCAACCGGAAACGTCTTCAAAACGCCGAGGTCGGGCACAACACGATCTGCAATTTCTTTTAGGGCGAAATCGGGGTCGATCCCCAATTCCTCGGCCAGACCCAACACAAGCGCAATGTTATACGGGTGCTCCTCGTACGGGAACCGCTGCAACACGTCGGGTGTGATCAGCCCTGCCTCGAGCCAGGTAACAGGTTTGATCTTTGTGCGGCAACGCTCAGCTTCAGCCGCAAGCACGGGCAGCATTTGTTCTTCGGTGGTAACGAGTGTGGCTTCTCTGGGAATAAAACAGCCGATGACTTCCGGGATATTAATACCGGCTGGGCCCTGGATATCTTCGTGGTCGGGGTATGTGTTAGTAATCGTCGAGAAGTCGTCATGCATCCAGCTACGCTGCAGCACCGTCACGTAGTTCGACCGCAACGCCATGCATTCCCACAACAACACGTCTGACTTAAACCGCCCGGCCAACCGAACCACGTTCGCCTGCTCCCAGATTGTTGCCTTGTCGTATGGGCGGAACAGGAACATCTCCTTCAATTTCCCAAACGGATACGAATGCAACAGCATCGCCTCGCACCCGGTTGTTTTTGACAAAACACCAAAACCCAATGCGTTGAATAGAGCAGCCTTTAACCGTTCAGTACCGGACTTGCCGCGTGTACCCCAGCCACCCACAACCAGCGGTATGCGCGCGCGCCAGAACCTGAGCCTGAGGTTCGAGTACAGATGCATGGTGAAGAAGAGCAAGCCGAATATGACGACAAACACTGCAAGCTCGAGAACCGAGTTTTGGTAAAGCGAGACGAAATAGTCGTAGAACCGGTCCGAACTTTGGTAAAGCGTCATGCAATAATCGCGGAATAGACCCCACACATCGCGCAGCAGTTCGGGTATCAGAAAAGCAGGGAAAAACCGCATGACGGTCGGGTCGGCTGGCAAGGCACGCCCGTTCGCATCCGGGTACGGTTCAAACCGGGTTTTAAACCCGAGCTTTTCCAACGCGCTCAGATACGTTGTAGGCGGTTCGGGCATGTTTTCGCGCCAATTGCGTTTCTCGGCAAATTCGGCGAAACGCCAGGTGAGTTTCAGCGCCGCAACTAATCGGCGCAGCCCGCGCGGTGGTGTCACAGTGGTTATTCCCTCGCTTGTGAAGACGCGGAACGGTTGCGCCGGGTGACCGAGTTCGGTCGAAGACACAAACTCGTCCACCAATGGTAAATACGGTCGCCACCCGCCTTCCTCGGGAATGTAGAGTGGTTCACCGGGCACTTTTGTCTGGGCAAGCTCGGCAAGGATACCGGAAGCCACATGAACCTCGCCGTCAAAGATGCGCCCGATTGTGTGCGGGAAAGCCTGCCGTTTGTCCGGTGACGGATGCAGGAATTCATGTAACCAACGCCACCATCTGAACCCGAACACGTTACCGCGCGTAACCAGATAACCGCGCTTTGTGCGTTTGAGCTGCACACCGTGGTCCTGCTGACAAACCACAGCCCAAACACGACCAATGAACGTCGGGTCCAACCCTTCAGTTAACGTACGCGGCAAGCGCCGAGTGTGTCCGGGTGGAATTGAGTGGGCAAATCCAGCAAGACATTCCCGTAACGTGTGTGCGTCAGGATCAGACTCGCTCCAAACGAATTCAAATGCCTGGGTTGCCCAACGACGCACTTTCACGCTGGTTGCGCTGCACCGCAAGGTCAGCAGAACATCGCGCACCACAGCCTGCCATTCGGCGGGTACATGCCCAAGTTTGCTTCTCAACGCCACCGTGCAACGCTCTGCCACCAGGCAAATGACGCGTAACACGAACTCGTCTTTTTCCTGCAGACCGGCCTTTCTGAACAAGTGAAACGCATGATCGCGAAAGCGCGTCTCGGTAACCAAGCGCGGCCATTCCAGCCATGTGGCAGCGCGCACCTGAGGCGATGGGTCTGTAGTCAACAATTGCTCGAGCCACTGAACGGCTGTCTCGGTTGGTGCCTGAACAACAACTTGCGGTAGCGCCTGACGAACAAACGGACTCGGGTCTGAAAACGCGGCCAGCACAAGCTCGTGCCCCCAGCTCACCCGATGGAAATGTGCAGCGAGCAAACGCAGCGCTTTGCGTCTGACGAACATGTCGTCTCCGGGGGCTGGCTGGAGCAACCGCTGCTTTAGCACCTGCTCGAACGAATCGCGTGACAGTGTCACCAGCAATTCAAGCGCAGCGCATTGTATCCAGACCTGTTGCTGATGTTGGAGCGCAGACCGGTAAATGTACTGCAATGTGTCGTCGTCAACGGCGATTTCCTGCAGCTCAGGTGCAAGCGCAGTCAATACACTTGCAAGGCACTTGAATGCAGCCAAATTAACCCGAACATCGCCGTCATGGACAAGCAACGGCTTCGCAACCGTCTCAAGCTGGAGCGCACTCCAGAATGCCATTTGCTCATCTGGCCGGTTGAGTTTGTGGACGACACTTCTTGCCACTGCACCGAGACGACCCAACAAAAAGCTTATGTACTGTTCATGCTGCGCATGTCGCCGGTGATAGCGGTCAGTGACGGCGTCAGCGCCAAACCAGCGTGAAAACGCTGCGGCATCCTTTTGCAGATCAGTAGGCGACGCACCAAGATAACCGGCGAAGTCAAGAATGATCTGTCTTTGGTCTTCGATTCTAGGCGCAGCGTTTAAGGCGCGTGTGAAACGGACGTGAAGATGACGCAGCTCTTCAAGCTCACGCACTTCCTGATTGATCCGGGCTTTGAGAAAGTCAATCCAGTCATTTTCTGTCGCCGTTTTCGGGTTTTGGCGTTTTTGCGTTAACCACTCCTCGAATTCGCCCAGGCAACGCTCCAGCAACGAACGACAGAGGCGCACCTCTAGTTCGCTCATGCCAACCGCAATTCCATTGTAATTGTTGCGTTTCATGGCATGCTGTTGCCGGGTAACCCAGGTTCGAGCTTGTTGTTAAAGGCCGCGGGCAATCGGCTGCTGCGCAAATCGCCGAATGGCGATTCGCGAGGGCCATGGTCTCGGTAGCCGCGCCCGCGGCCAAAGTCGCATCGCACAACCAAAAAATAACTGCTGAGTGACCCGGGCCAGTCGTGACGATACTCGAAGCCGAATTCGACTCTGTGCTGGCCCGTTAGCCAGCGTTCACAAAACAACCCAACAGCAGCACTCTGCACAAACGACCCGGCTGAGCGATCGGCGTCGCTGAAGAACTGCTTCAATCGCAAACCTAGATTGCCTCGAACCGGGCCAATCAACTGTGTCCAGGTGAATCGCAACCCGCAACTGTCGGGGGTAAAATCCTCGTTGCTCGCAAGCTCGATGTTGCATCTGACAAGGGTGTCAAGCCACGGCCTGTAGTTTAGCTGGCTACCGGCAATTACCCCCCACCGGTGCGCATGTTTGAACCGCGTGTAAAGGTCCTGGTCAACGTATTCGTACTCGGCTGCACGGCCCGGTGTCAGCGTCATGTACCGCCCGAATAGCGTGACTGACGGATAAAATTCAAGTTTCCGGCTCAAATCAAGACGCGGCCCGATCTCGAACTCGGTGTGCACGGCAGCCTGGATATCCTGTTGCCGGCCACCTGCCATGCCCACATACGCCTCGCCCAGCCACAACCAGTCTATGCACGAGTTAACCGGTCGCCGTTCGATTCTTTGTTCCGCGCCCAGGGTGACGTCGCCACATAGATGCGCACGTGCCAAGGCTTCTGTGTCGTACCACAGGCTCTCGTCCAGTGCGAGTTTCCGGTGTGCAGCGTTGACTTCGACGAATTCATTGACAACCGCGTCGAGTTTTCTGTCCAGCTCGAACGGGCGCCGCCGGGCGTACATGAAGCCGGCTGTCCAGGTACCGTCTTCCTGTCCGCCCAGAGGATAATAGTCGGTCAATTGCATCTGTGCAGGCGTAACAGTCGGCGGCAGTTCAAATTGTGGGGGCGGCACAGGCTCGAGTTGGCGTGTTGCGAGTGCAGGTTGCGCATGCACTTTGTTCGACGCCAGCGCCAGGACAAAGAACTTGTACAATGCCTCAGGTTGACCTGGAGGCGGATAAAGTTCTACACATTGTTCGCCTTCCGACAAAAAACGCAATTGATGCTGCAACGCGCCGTTGTCCCACCTGTCAACGCGCACTAGTGCAGGACCGTTCCAGTAAAAGCGCACCGGTTGCGCCGCAGTTGCAATATTGAAGAAGCGGTTTTCAATGGCGCCTTCGGCGAGTATGTTTGCGCCAAGCGGTTCTGCTGACTCAATCTGCCGGGCAGCAAGTTGTATTCGTACAAACTGATTGACGATCGGTTCTTCGATCCAGGCACGCAGCAAATGTTGCCCCTCGCCCATGACAAGGTTTGTGCGAATTGTCTGTTGAGCGGGTGTCAGGCACAGGTGTTGCACCTCGGCGTTATCCAACTCGAAAATAACCGTTACAGGCGCAAGAGGTGACAGGCCGGCCTTGGCAAGCTCGACTTCCAAGTCGAACTCGACTCGGCGTTTCAGAGTTGCTGCTGCAGAAAAAACACTTTGCGCGCCCAGCGTCAGCTTGTTCGAGCCGGCAGGTTGTAGCAACGCATGCCGCACTCGCCAGGCAGGATGCTGTGGGAAATCGCACGGGAACTGAATTGCCCGCAACCCGGCACTTTGTGGTGTTATAGGCAGCGGCATCCATGTGGTCTGCCGCCGCATACGGTCGAGAAGTTCCTTGCAACCCGGCTGTAACCGTGTTTCGGCTGCGGCCAGTTCGGCTAGGATTTGCGCCTCAAGACGCCAGGCAGGAAACAATTCCGAAACCTGCAGCAATACGTTAATGCGTTGAGCAACGTCTTGCGGGATTTTCGTATCAAGCAATTCTCGGATCTGCCGCGTGGCGATCAGGTAATTTGCCCGTTCGACCTCGGGCAATGCAGCCCACTGCGAGAAAAGCTCAAATCGTTTCCAACGCCGCACAGCCAGCCATTGTTCGGCTGCCGGCAACGCCTCCAGAACCGCAGGATCGAAAGTTGGGTTGTCGGTCAAATCCGACCGTGTCCGCAGCAAGATGCGAAGTCGCTGCACCGGTGTCAGCGCAGCAACAGACATTGACTCGGGTAACGGCACGTGATTGGTTGCGATGGTGGGTCGCAGCAGCGTGGGCTGCGCAAGCTTTTCTGGCACAATCCAAACGCCTTTTGGACATTCGATTCTGCTGCTCTGGCCAAGTTGATCCAGTTTGCGATTTGTCCCCAGCACAAGGTCAACCTGGTGCAGATTTAAGATCGGCAAAACCCGCAACGGCAACCCAGGTTGCTCGCGCAACACACGCACAAGGCAGGTGTTGCTGACCAGCCGCACATCAACCTCGTGCAGTCCGGCGCCAAACTCCAATGTTGCAGTGGTCTTGACGCCCACAAGCGCGTTACTGTCAGAGACAAGCTGCAATGCCGGATTTGGCACACACTGTGTGACCGGCACGCGGTGTGTTATGCCGTACTCGGTGAATTCGACCCAGTCATCAACCGGTTTGTCCGATGCCGCGCAGATTACTGGTCGGGTCTCGATCTGAAGCCGGGCCGGCCCGAGAAAAGCGAGTTTAACAGGTGCCCCCGGCTCGGCACGGTAACACCGCAAATAACTGTTCAGCTCGCAGTTAAACACAAGCGCGCCCCCTGCGCATTCGACAACGACGTCGCCGGCGTCAAACCACGCTTTTGGTCCCGGATGATGCGCCTGCCACTGTTCCCACTCGAACAATGCTTCCACCCGGTCTGCGAACCGCTCAGCGCCGAGTCCTTTTCGGATGCGCATCCCATCTCTGAGCGCACGCAGCATATCCGCGCCCAAGGCACCTGCACGTTCGAGGCTGCGCTCAGCATCAGCAAACCGGAAAAAGGCAAGGTCTTTTTGTGCACGCCAAAAGCTTTTTTCCTCGTCGCTCGGCAGCAACTTGAGCAGTTGGTCAAAGCTCTGCCACCAGTTCAGTTGCACTGCCGCAATGAGCATCGGCCCAACCGGGCGTTGGTCTGGGGGCAAAAGCAGGCCGGCGGCCAATACCGCTTCATACCGACCGTTCAGGGCGAACGCCTCAACCAGCTCGGCCAGATGCCGGTTGCACGGACAACGCACAAATTCAAATGCGCGCAATCGTTCCAATTGTTCAGGATCGCCTGCCGCCGAAGCGTTTTGCACCAAAAATTCGACTGCTGCATTCGGCATTTGCGTTGGCGACGTCGTACATAATGCAAACCGCGCGTATTGCGATGCCATGTAATCTTCGCCCAACAATTGAAGAAGACCCATGATACGAAGCGTTGCAACGAGTCTTTCTTCCGGCCCGCCTAACCAGAAAATGCGATTCCATCGTTCGATGGCTTCGATGTAATGGCCATCGGTTTCGAGTGCTTCCGCCTTCGATTTAAGCTCAAATGCCGCTGCTTCGGACAGTCTGGTACCCGATGTTTCCCTCATGGCGGCTGAATCCACCCCTTTACAAAAATCTGCGTAGTGCGACCTCAGGACTCTGAACAGCGGCAGCAGATGATTCCCCAACAGTGTTATGCATCCGGGGCGGTTGGATTTAACATTCAGCGGGTTTGTAAGCAGTCCGATAGCTTCGTTCGACCCGACCTGTTGCAGCAAAGCCAGGTAATCTGCCTCACAAAGCTCGAATGGTTTCGCCGCACGATAGGCAACCGAAACTTTGACTGGTACCGAAGGTGTTTCTTGATACACACGCACCGTCTGCACAGTTTTTACGAGCGGCAACTCCAATACGCCCGGAACCGCCACCGGCAACGGTAGGTCGAACTCGCCAAATGCCAGTGTCGGTTCTTGATCGCGAGGTAGCTGTGCTTCCTGCTCGATCACACGCAGCGTCGCAACGGCACGCGACACGTCAAGCCGGGGCGCCGGCGTTAAGCGGCGATCTTCAACAACAACACGAATCGGTGCCTCGTCATCAAACTGCACAAAGAAATCTGCTTGAGTGTGTTCCGGCACAAGCGTCGAGATGCGAAGTGTCGAATCAAACGATCGCGCAGGCAATGCGTAGTGCAACGCATTGGTTTGTGAACCCGGTACGGGCACAAAATGGCCATCGGCAAGTGATTCACACACCTGCTGGATTGTGGGGTTAACGACAGCAACGCACTGTTCGCCGCCGAACACCGGCGCCAAACTTTGATGCACAAAGTAAGCACGCTGCAATGACATGCGCAGTGATGTGCATGCAGGCAAAACCTCGCGGTAAGCTGTTCGGTGCCACCGCATACGAGCTGCAGTCCGGCGTGCAACCGGGTAATCACGGTGTATCTGGCTGATGCGCCCGAGCAGATCAGCGGCTTGCCCACCACTGTCCTGGACCTGGTTATCAACCGAAAACAGCCAGGCAGATTGCTCCAGTTCCACCAGCGCGCTCGGCGTCAACTTTTCCGGAGACGAAATCAACACAGCAGCAACATCGTGCAATGGGGGCGGCACCCTGAATGGCGCGACTGCATCCGCGTGCCTTTCGGGCGCATTCAGGCTGGGCAACAAAAACGGGCGCGTCGGCTGCCTGAATACGGAAAGATAAACCGGTACACTCGGTTTGATGCGCAACGTGTGTTTTCCGTCGGGAATGCCCACAAACCCAGTCATGCGCTTCGAAATAGGCCCATAAGCACGTAGAAGGTTAATGCCGCGCTGACCCTCCAGTTCGGGAACCAACAACAACGGCACCGAAGCCATATCGTCGAGCCGCACGTCCAGAACAACCATCTGTTGATTGAACGGTTCGGTGTCCGGCCACGCAACACGCGTCACAAGTTGCAGGTGGGCCGGCCCGGTTAAGGTCAACTGGACACCTTCTTCGGGCTTTATCAGCCACGCCCGTTGCAAGACAGGCTCATCCTTTGCCCTGAGTCGGATTGCGTTACCCGGCAGTGAGACAACATCCCTGTATGGCAAAAGAGTGTTCGGCGGCCATTGCTGAGAGAAATAAAGCTCAAACGCAATCTGCGCCTGGGTGCGCGCCGTGTGCACAATGCGAACGACTGAACTGTCGTTCAGTGGCAAGCCAACCAACCACGATCGTGGGTCCGTCGTCTTGAGCAACGTACAATCTGCAAATGCCCGGCCATCGGTTGACACACCGACTTGAAGGTCGTCCGGCGTCAGCGCATCCGACCTGCTGACGATCCGCAACCATGCCGCAGCAGGCAGGTGCAGTATGAGTTCCTGGCCGGGCGACAATTGAACCAGATCAGCGTGCCGACCCCATTGATAACGTGGCGCCGGCCCGGCAATCACGTACGGCCGAGCCTCCACGTTGTACCAGCGAAGTTGCGTGGGGCAGGTCTCGAGCAACTGAAGCTGAACTTCATCCCAACCCGACAATGCAGCCGTCGCCCGGCATACGAATCCGGCAGCGAACAAGACGAGTTGTGCCAAGCTGCATTTCATTGGGTCTGAAAGTTCAACAGAATGTTCACAAAGGCGCGTTGGAGTTGTTCATCGTTGAGGAGCCGTTCGCGCAACTGTTGCGTCATCTCAAGATGAAGAAATCTGCAATGAGGATGGCTGCGGAGCGCTTTTGCCTGTGCATTTGTCGTGGCACCGAGCTGGCGCGTGTCATCGGGATACGCCAACACGGTTAATGAAGTGGCTTTAGCCAACTGTTCAACCAGTTCTTTCAACCAGGGCATCGGTTGGTTTGTTCCTGCGCTGGCTACAATGTCGCCTTTGATGCTTTTGTGCTGGTGCGGATCGAACCCGTGCAACTGCACAACCAAGCCCGTGGGACACACCTCAGCAAAAGCGAGCGTGAACGCCTGGAAATATGTCTGCTCCAAATGCGCTACATCAGCCCGATGACGTGTGATTGTACTGGCAGCGTAAGCGCGGCATGGGCCGGCCAGGAAAAACTTCAGTCCGATAACCCCCGTGCGAACGTCGTTGCGCGCATGCGGTGCCTGGATTGCAGTCTTGCCGGTGTTGTTTGTACGGAAGATGTACCAGCCACGGCCTTCTTCGCGTCCAACCGGCTCGGCAAGGAGCAAAAACGTTTCGCCGCACTGCTCAACCTCGCGCAGTTCGAATCCCAACTTCGCCCAGTTTGTCTTCAGTTCAGCAGTTACGTTCCGAGCTGACAATGTCCGTTTGAAAAGTTCTTTTGCGAGATCGAATTCTGCTGCACTTGGCCCCCTGTAACTGCTATTTGTGATAGCGCGCGAAATGTGCGCCTGCAGATCGACCGCGCTGTTTTCGATGCAGCTCATCGTCAGTAACACAAAACACAAAACTAACACCATCTTTGCGTACATACCTCAAAACCGTGGTTCAAGTGTAATAGCCAGTTTTTCAGCCAGACCAGGTGTTGTCCGTGACAATGTTACCCAGCGCGGTGGCGTGGCATTGATGTGCACCTCGATTTCGTACTGGCCGGGTGGCAAATCGGGGCCAACAGACAAAAACACCGGCTGACCATCGTCGAGTTGTCCAGGCTGCGCCGGGACGAGGCTGACCCAACCTGTTTGCACAGGTGTAACCAGGGCTTCACGTTCGAGTAATGTTACCCCCGCAAACGGCCCGAGCGGCCTTTCAGACGGAATGTTCAGTTTAACTCGCACCTGATACGGCTCCGGATTGGTTGACAGTGGCGAAAATATTCTTAACACGAGCAATTCGGCATCCGCACTCTGCTTGACATACGGGAAATGCAGCACATTGGAAGTGACCATTACACAGAACCGTCTCAAATAGGCTGGCTCGCCTTCATGCGCCAGGTAGTTCAGGTACGCCGCAAGTGTGCTGTTGGCGTTTATATGCAACTGATGCGCGCCTGACTTTAAGTTGCCCAACCGAATCTCGGTAATGTTGCCCTGCAAATAACTCTCAAACACGGTCTGGCCGTCCAAGCCGACCGACACGCGCTCATGCGAATCGTTCGTGCAAACCAAGATCAACACAGGTTCGACATCCGGCTTGTCTTGCGGTGCTACGAAGTGCACCTGTTGCGTTACACCAACTGACACCGGCATGTATCGGAATGGCAGCGCCTCAGCACGCGGCGCGCGACTGGTCTTGATGGGCACGAGTACCATGTGACCTTGTGCATACCGGTGCGGCAGGAACGAATCCCACTCGTACAGACCCGCAAGCACAAGCGGATCGAATGCAGGAAACCGAGGCTGCACACGAACCAGGCAAGTTTGGCCTGCTTCACGGCGCTTGACCTGATCAGGTGGACGCAGCGTAAACCAGGCCGGTTGCGTGGGTGCAATTGTGCTCGGGAAGTAGTCCTCAGGCACACGCAGTTTTCTTGCAAGTTGCGACGGACGCGAATACGCATTCACAAGGACCGTCCCTTCAAGCGAGATTATCCGCACCACACGCACTGTGTGTGGCAAAACAAAACAAAGCGATTGCGGTTCGGTTACATCCGCCATGCCATTGCGCGTATGCAGCCAGTCATACGGCGTGACCGTGTTAGTGAGTGTTACCTCGCCGGTTTGAAGCGTGTCACCCCACTGGCCGAGTATTTCATATCGGATAGCAGACGGTGTTGGATTGTCCCCTGCCATACAACCCCGCCGCAAATCAACCCGGAACAGCGTCGGCGCATCATTGACATGATCAATCACGTATTCAACCGGATTTGTCGGTGTACACATGAAGGCGAGCAGATGAACCGGCTCAGGTGTGACTTCGTTTGTTCGACCGTCCTCAACCAGGAACAGCCGCAGATACAGCGGCGCCGACGCCCCGACCATAAGCAACCCGTTGTTATTTGTGAATGCAACGATCTGGTTTGTGCCAGACCAGGTAAGCTGCAGTGTTTGGGTTTCCTGTTGTTGCCAGCCATACCACGAAAACGAATTGGCGATTACCTGTAAGTCCGGCGTCGGGGGATGCCGGAGTAGTTCTACAAGGTACAGACCGGCTGTATTTGTCAGCGGCAAAAGGCCGTAATGCAGCTCGTCAAGTGCGATTCCCGCCGGCGCCCATTCGTCAACCACCTGTAGCATTTCGGAATCGTCTCTGATGAACATGGCGCGCCGCTTGAAATCGCGTCCGGGAATGCCCGGCGGCGCCGACGCAGGCCAGTGATAACGCAACAAGCAAAATTTTTCCCACGCATTCAGGCCATCGAACGAATACACGTTCCCACGCGCTAGATTCCGTTTTTGCGTGGGACTGAGCCGGTTCCACAAATACCCAACCTTGCGTTTCGGCACGGTCTTCCGAAAATACAGTCGCACACCAACTTCCTTGATCTCAGGGTCGTGCGAATGCAGGCGCAGCCGCAACAAACGCACTTCCCTGAGTTTTGGGTCTGTGAAATTTAGCATCCAATGACCGCCGGTTAACGGGGTCAATTGCGGCTCAAGGAAATAGTTAACCTGAACGGTGCGGCCCGAATTGTTTTCCCTAAAAACGACGTACTCGCCTTTGAAATGGTAAACGCCAGTCTGAACAATTTTCCCGTCCCCACCAACCAACTGGTACTCGATTGCGTAAGGCCAAATTGTGCCCGGCCTGGGTTGCTGTGTAGCCTCGATGCTTGCGTTGCTGATCAGCCGTGCGAGTGGTGTATCGCTTGGAATGTCGAACTGTAACCACCGATTCGTTTCCAACAGGTACATCTCGCTCCGGAGCGCCTGGTCAAGACCTTCAATCCGGAATTGGTGGCGTTTTACCCAAGCATGCAGTTCACCGGGCAAACGCCAGACCAGCGTGCCCCCTGCAACCAGCGCCACCAATATAAACCATTTGGATGAACGCATTCTCATTGTGACCACTCCAGCACCGGACTGCGACTGCGCAAGAACCGGTCAAGCCGTTCAAGATCAGTTCCTGTTTCCGCAGCAATTTGTACTTGTCTGGGCCGAATATTTAGCACAACCGGCAAAGCTTCACTGTCAGTGCCAATCAATAAAAACAGTTGCCTCGATGTGCGGTCCAACACCGCCGAGTAATTGAACTGCGGCCACGCATTCACAGCCTTGATCAGAAGCACAACATCCGTTGTCTTGACGTAGTTGAGCAACAAGTCGCGTAACTCGGGTGGAATAACTGTCTTACGGCCAGATGCTAGGCGCTCTTTCAACAGGCCCTTCAGATCATCCTGCGCGATTGATATACCAGCAGCCTCAAGTTGTACGCGCAGTGGATAATCTTCCTGCGGCCTGAATGCATCGCGGAACGTCGGTGAAAGCCAGAGCACGGCAAATTCCTTGTTCATGGACTGGTTGATATACTGCGCTTGCGGCACGCAAGAAATCTCGTAGCCGGCTGCAAGGGCTGACCCGTCCACAAACTGTATTCTGAAACCGTCGGCTTCCAAACAATCCAGTAGCGTTTGTCCCAGCGCCCCAAGCATTGCCTTGTCGCGAATGCCGTCCTGTGCGGCAACGAGTATTTCCGGCGGATCAACTGTGTCGGGTGCACATGCGTAGCCCCTGCATTGAATGACCATCTTCGGATGCGCATGGGCCTGTCGCAATGCAACCTGATTCACCAGCGAAAACAAGCTCGCTGCATTGCGTATATCGAGCACGTCGGATGTCCGGTACGGATTAGCCTCGTTGTGCGAGCCGGCCAGCAGGATTGACTCGGCCTGAAGCCGGTCAAACAAATGCACACCAAATTCGAGTGTGTTAAGATCGAACAACGGCCGTGGCACTTGGACAATGTAGGGCCGTCTCTCGCCAAGTCGAACAACATACGTCCCCCAGTACCGCCTGGGTGTTGCGTCGGGCGACTCGGCCAAAACCAGAAAGTCCTGGTTGACAGATGGGTCATGCATCATGCAGAGGTGATAACCAACCAGCCACCCTGAACAGTTTATTGCCCGGATCAAATCCATTGCCCCGGCGGTGAGTCTCGCGTTTGCGTATCCGGTATCTGCCACCTCCATCAAGGGTGTAAGAATCTCCTCGTCGAAAAACAACAGTTCTTCCGGCAATGGTGGGATGTAAGCGTTGCTGCCGCCCTTTGCGATCTGCCGCTTCTGCTCCACAAGCCATTCCAGTATCAAACCTTCGCGCGGCACGGCAGACTCGCCCATGCTGCCGAAGGATTCGGCCAGACGGGATTTGAGCTGAATGCGGGTTGGCCGTGTCAACCACAGCTCGGCAAACCCAGCTCGTGTCTGACGCTGTTGCACATTCGGCAACCGCAACGGTCGCCAGTTCACGGCGAAATCGCCTATCTCCCCCTGAAGTCCCTTGAGCGAAAGCGAACGCGGCAGCTCAGCCTTCACGAACAACATGTTGCTTGAAGCAAGCGATGGCAATTGCCGAACAGCCTCGATTGTGGTGCCGCGTACCTGGAGCACATTGCGGCGGCCGAAAACCTGATGAAAAACATGGAATGGCGTGTTGCGATTTGCCAGTACATCGGCGCTTCTGTCTTTGTTTGCGAACCGGCTGCCGCCAGCAATTGCAAGAGCAGATGCGCCGAGTCGCCGGTACAATCGTATCGCCGACTCGACCACCGACCATTCGTCCAAAGGCGCCGGTGTTTCCATAACAAGACCGTTCGGGCGATTCAGGTCAATCACGTATATTCCCCAACCGCGATTTACAGCTCGTTCGTGCAGACACAAGTGCCGCGATTCAACCAGTTCAACCGCGTAGTTGAGCTTTTCCAGGTAGATACGCGCCAGCTCAAGCGGCTCGCGTGCGCCGGTGTCCACGTGCTGTTGGATCAATTGAAGCGCTTCACGGAACCTGTTCAACTCCGAGGGTGTCGGCATGAGAACACTTTCAGGAGCGCGTTTGCTGTAGAGCCGCAATTTTTCTTTGGCTACGAGCGCTTCGACGGTTTCTGCCGAAGCACGGAGCAGCGAGGTTGTCACTGGCGGTTTGCGCGGCGCCATCGGGACCGAACCGAGCAGCGTCGCCAGCCAAAGCCCAAGCAAATTCGCCGCAACAGCGGCAACAAACGAAGTCTGGAGCGTTGCGCGTCCCAGCCGCAACACGATGTGTTTGCTGTGCATCTTCAGTGCGATCAGGCTCGAAAGCAAATACGCAAACCCGAAGTAATCGTTTACCGCTATGTCGGGCGAGATCGCCGGCAGGATGTACCCGAGACAAAACCTGTACGCATAAGCAACATTGAAAAAAAGCAGCACCTTGCGCGCACCCTCCATCGTCATGCCCCTGAAAAATGGCGTGCGCAGCAGCAGGTCTGACACCGTGTATGCCACGGCAGCTTCAGCCAACGTGCTGAGTATCTTGAGCGGCTCGTACCACTGGAGTGCAAGCAGCGCCGGTATCAAAATGCCGTTGTAATCCAGGCCGTACCTGAGGTTCATCCGCGACGCTACGAACCCGGTCACGATCAGGATAATGTATGACTTTGGACTGGCCAAAAGCGACGCCGCAACATCCGAATACATGTAGGCCAGGTGTCCCACGCTGAAGTTCGTAACGGTCATCAGCACGTACCTGATCAAAACGAAAGTTATGCACAGTGAAAGTGCAAAAGGCGGCAAGCCACGCCACAAACCGGTTTTCCAGAATTGATTCGCAATCAGCGCAGTGATGATCATGCCGAAGCTCCGGAATGAATCCTTGTAATCGAGTGTGAAACTCCACTGCGTCTGGAGCCACTCGGCAAATTGGGGGAGCAGCCAACCGTCCATTGTCACACGCACAAAAACCGCGTTCACAAACAGGGCAAAAAACCTGTCCCGACCGAAAAAGCTGCACCACAAACCAAACCGCGACAGGTATTCCGAAACAAACCAAACAATGCAATAGGCCAGAATACCTTCGGCTATTGTTATGCCTGCACATACCGGGTTTGTTAGCATGAGCGGCACAAGATAACCCGGCACAACCAAACCCGAATATGTCCAGCCAAACCGCAGGTTGAAAAACGAGATAACCAACACACCCACCCACACGGTCGTTACAACCGATTCGCGTAGGCTGCCTTCAGGGAATATTTGCAGGGGAAAGAGGTCCATGGCCAACACCTCTGTCCGCAGACCCGCATTTAACAAAATGCGTTTTTAGGTCGGGTGTGGGCGACCCGGACCCACAGTGTGTTGATTGTTGTCCGGTCGGTTCATGCCACCGGAGGATTATTTCGGGGTTTGTTGTTGATTTGCGCGCTTGCTGGCAATCAGATTTCGCATTGTGTCAGCAAGCTCTCTGACGTGCAGTGGTTTGCTGGCAAAGAAATCCGCCCCGCTGCTCAGCACTTCTTCCTTCACTTTCGGGTTGTCAACCGTGGTGAAAACAACCACCGGCGTTGAATCATGCGCCGTGTGACGCAGCCATTTTATAAATGCCAAACCGTCCATCACCGGCATCAGTAAATCCACCAAGAGCACGTCCGGGTGATCTTTCTGAAGAATCTCCTGCGCAGCCCGACCATTCTCAGTCAGCAAACATTCGAAATCGAAATTGCTCAGGCCGCGTTTCAGCAACATCCGCATGATCGGGTCGTCTTCGATGATCAACACGCGGTTCTTCAACTGCGTCGCCGGTTCGGTTGTTGAGCCCTCATGGTGGTCGGCATTTATCGCGGGCGCTTCGTGCGCGGGTGGGGATGCAGGTGTGGTTAGCGGTTGTGATTGTGGCGTTGCATCGAGTTGGCGCTCCGGTAATTGCCTTTGTTCAATGCGCACGTCGGCGACGCCGCCTGCATCAGCTACACGCTCAGGTTCCGGCACTACTGCAGGTGCAATATCCGGTACTGCTGACTGTGCCTGGTCGTGTTTAACCGGACTAACCTGCGCGGCATCGGCAGGAGACACAATATCAACAGGAATTGCGCTATTGACCTGTTGTTCGACCGGTGCAGCCGCTTCAACTGCTTGAACCGGGTCGGCGACTGACTGGTTCAAGATTTGTGCAGCGACATGTGCAGACTTCCTTGCCCGAGCGGCGCGTCCGCCAACCTTTTTCGGCTTTTTTACTGTTCGACCTGCATGCACAACTACAGGATGGTCACACGATCCTCTCATTGTACTCATGATTTGTGCGTTGGAACATGCGCGTTCTATTGAGTTTTTAAGCACAATTAGTGCCAGTAAAAGTTCAGAAAGCGCCCAATTTACCCATCCAAACAACCCGCCTTGCAGGTGGCAATGACACACACGGTGCCAACCCGACGTGAATCACGTGCCACCGAAACTGTCCAAAGAATCGTCTTTCACTGGCCCGCTTCGGGACAGAACATGACCGTGCGCTAACCGTAATTGACCGGCTCGCAGGCCCGATTTTCTCAGGCTCGGTTCGCGGTGCTTTTCCCGGCCGCTTGCACGCCATCTCTGGAGCCGGCCAGGTCGCTTATCCAATTGCGCTAGGCAGTAGGGCTTTTACCGGGACGGTTCCAAGACACAGCAGGTGAGGAGACACCTCGTCTGGCCACCCGATTATCCTTGAGCAATAATTTCAGTTCGGGCAGCAGCTTGTAAGCGCGCTGCGTTAGCCGGGTCAGGCCGTACTCAACGCCAGGGTCGGGTCGGTCTGGAACTGCCGCAGCCGTAAATTAACCACATAACCCTTGCCAACGTCGCTCACAACTTCAAGTGTGCCACCCCACGACCGTACCCAA
>Ga0272448_1000818_pt1 | contig 44779 bp, 30 predicted proteins | sample YNPCB0191_FD_202220 | JGI IMG/M metagenome (GOLD analysis project Ga0272448, IMG submission 202220) | Hot spring sediment microbial communities from Yellowstone National Park, WY, United States - YNP-CB-019-1 | ecosystem: Environmental > Aquatic > Thermal springs > Hot (42-90C) > Sediment... | reverse complement strand
GGCGCAAGCAAAACCTGTAGCGCCGATTGATGTGGCGGTGCGATCGGACGCCCTTTGCTGGTTGCAACAGATTGCTATTTTGGTGGAGCGGCCCTTGCGATACGATCCGGTAGCCGAGGCATTTGTCCACGATGCGGAGGCCAACCGCCTGCTGGACCGGCCCATGCGGCCGCCGTGGAAATTGGAGGCTTAATGCGGCGCTACTCCAGGCAAGCAGGTACCCTTCGGCAGGCTAGTTTTCTTTCGAGGTCCCTGTGGAAAGGAGCACTTCCGATGAAAGCTTTGAGTTGTGTGGTTCGAGCGGGGGTGGCGATGGGCGTCGTTGGGGCGATTTGGGCGGCCGCTGAGGAGGCGGCTCTTGGGGGCCAGCTTTGGGTGGGGGCGGCCACCGCGGATATTACGCCCGATAAGCCGGTCGCTCTCCAGGGCCAGTTCCATCTGCGGATTTCCCAGGGCGTGGAGACTCCGCTTCGGGCCTCGGTGCTGGCGCTGGAAACCCGGCAAGCCGACCGGGTCGAAGACCAGGCCCTTTTCATCTCCCTGGATCTGACAGGGATTACCGCAGAGCTGCAACAGAAACTCCGGGACCGGCTCCGCCAGGAGATGCCCGATTTCGATGTGCGGAAGCTGATTCTCACGGCCACCCATACCCACACCGCACCGGTCTTGGACTCCTCCTGGTATGAGATTCCCAAGCAGGGGGTAATGCAACCGGCCGAGTACGTGGAGTTTTTGGTCCAACGGCTTACGGAGGCGGCCGGGCGGGCCTGGAAAAGCCGACAGCCGGGCGGCGTCAGTTGGGGCCTGGGCTATGCGGTGGTTGGTCATAATCGGCGGGCCGTCTATGCGAACGGATCGGCCATCATGTACGGGCCCACCAATCGGCCCGACTTCCAAAACTTCGAAAGCGGCGAAGACCACGGCCTGGAAATGCTCTTCTTCTGGGACGGGCAAAAACGCCCCGTGGCCGTGGCCATCAATGTCGCCTGCCCCTCACAGGAAGTGGAAGGCCGATCCACGATCCACGCCGACTTCTGGCACGATGTGCGGGAACAGTTGGACGCACGGTACAAGGGGCTTTGTGTATTGGGTTGGCCGGGAGCGGCAGGGGATCAGTCGCCCCATCTGATGTACCGGAAAGCGGCCGAACAGCGGATGCAGCAACTGCGAGGGCTGTCGGCCACCCAGGAGATCGCCCGCCGGATCGTCCGTGAAGTGCTCGATGTATTGGAACTGACCCGTCAGGACATTCGCACCGAGGTGCCTTTTGTTCATCGGGTGGAGGACCTCGCCCTGCCCAAGCGCAAGGTTACGCCGGAAGAGGCTGCCGCAGCTCAGGCCGAGATCGAAAAAATCCTCAAAAAACCCAAGCCCGAGCCGAGTGATCACGGCCGCCGCGTCTGGCACCAAAAGGTGCTCGATCGTTATCAGACCCAGGAGAAAGAGCCGACGTTGACGATGGAGCTTCACGTGCTTCGGCTGGGCGATGTGGCCCTGGCCACCAATCCGTTTGAGCTGTTCCTGGACTACGGACTACGGATCAAGGGCCGGAGCAAGGCGATGGAGACCTTTGTGCTTCAGTTGACCACGCCCACCTTGGGCTATTTGCCCACGGCAAAGGCGGTGGCCGGGGGCGGCTATAGTGCCGTGGTCCAGAGCAGTCAGGTGGGACCCGACGGCGGCCAAATCCTGGTGGATCGCACAGTCGAACTGATCAACAGCCTTTGGTAACCCCGGGCATCCCATTCTCGGAATACGTTCGCGGAAGGAACCTTGCCTGGAGAGACCTGCTTGTCAGGTCCGGCTGCCGGCCGCTGCCCTGGCGGGAGAGGCCGGCCGCTGGGTCATTCCCGCGAAAGCAGGAACCCAGGCGCCTTTGAGGGGGGAGGCCAGGCGCGTTGGCGGCGTCGGGTTGCCGAGCGGTTCGGCCGCCCCAGGAAGGGGCCGTCTCAGTTTTTCTTCACCTCGTGAAATTCCTGAATCCGTTTCCGCCAGGTGGGAAACTCCAAGAGGTCGGCCAGGCTGAAGGATTCCTTCTTGCCAAGGGCAAGCCAAAGTTTGCCGGTCTGGGCCTCCGGCGAGAAGGCCACCAGATAATAGCGGCCGGCACGGGGCAGCCGGATGGTTTCGCTCCGCAGAATCCAGGAATCCGTGGCGGTGAAATGCTCGTGGAAAAAGCGGGGCTTTTCGACCTCCTTGGTCGAAAAGACTTTGGCGCCTAACCCTTGCGGCAGCGGGAAAGGAGCCGCATCGGCCGGCAGCCCCGGCCCAACCAGCGCCATGCTGGGACGAAAATCCTTCAGACGCTCGATCACAGGAACGCCTATCTGGATAAATAGCTCAAAGTCCTTCGGCGCCGTGAACGTGAGCCACACTTGCGGCCTCTGCTGCGTGATCTGCCGATACACTACCTGAGAAATCGCCGGATTGGAAATCGGGATGGCCGTGTCTGGCCCGGCGGCGGCATCGTTGGTAAAGATGGGCCGGTGGGCCAGAACCGGTTGCACCAACCCGTTCCCCAAGAGAAACACAAGTGCTCCTATCCGGAAGCCGGACACGGCTGGGTGTCGCATGGCGTGCTCTCCGAATAAAACCCAACCAAATACACGTGCCTCGCCTCTCCGCTTCCCTTCCTTCCCTCATAGTTATTGTAAGGGGGAGGGCAACAGGCCGGGTTTTTCACACACCAAGCGATGGGTTTGGTCTCGGAGGCTGTCCTGAAATGATGGAGTACACAGGTAGCCTGGGCGCCTGCGTGCGTGGGAAGGACATGGGGGCCCCCTCACCCGGCCAGCGTGCCGCTCCCTAGCGGTCGCGGCTCTGGTCGGCCTCTCGACGGCTAGGCCACCCTCTCCCGCAAGGGGAGAGGCGTACTGGATTCCTCCTTACACAGGAATGACACTCTTTGAGTCTCATTCCCACGAAAGTGGGAATCCAGTTGTTTCTCAAACTGTAAACGGCAACGGCAGTTTTCGGCCATAACTTATTGCAAAATAAGGAGTTAATTGCATTCTACCGACGGATCGAACCCTTCGGTTCGAGAGGGCCGAATCGGCCGTTTTTCTGCCGGTTTTCGGCGATGTTAGGCGATTCCATTTACAGTTTGAGTTGTTTCTTTTCTGGGTTCCTGCTTACGCAGGAATGACACTTCGCCCCTTCACCCGCTAGGTGACAGAGGGGACGCCTGTCCTCCCCCTCACCCGGGGGCATGATCTCGCCAAGATGCTCTTGGATTCCCGCTCGGGCGTGTTTCCCTCGGGGGATCGGTCCGAATGAGGAAAATATGTATATTTCATGGAGCTCCGCAGCCCAGGGCGCAAAACGATACAAAAATAGCGCAAAACAGCACCCCGTTGCGGCCCGGCCATGTGCTGCCTGGCCCAAAGGCTGGTTATACTGAAATAAGTAAGGGTAACACGTTAGCCGAATGAAGAGGAGCGATTGTCGCTGCCTGCGCAAGCAGGAATTCCAGGAATTCAGTGTTTTTTTGTGCTTCCCTCTCACCCGGCCAGCGTGCCGCTTCCTAGCGGTCGCGGCTCTGGCCGGCCTCTCGACGGCCAGGGGAGAGACGAACTGGGTTCCCGCTTGCGCGGGAATGACAACAAAAAATGTCCCCCGAGTTTGGGGAGCGGCCCGTTGCTTCATTCAGCTAACATGTTACGAGTTCAAAAATCACGAGGAGTAGAAACGGTGCGCATTTTCTGGCGATGGGTTTTGGCGTGTGGGATAGGGATTGGGGGATGGTTAGGGGACCAAGGGAGGGCGGCGGAGGAGACCTTTCAGCCGTTGCCGGCCGATTGGAAGCCGACGCCCGATCTCCGTCCGCTCATGGCGGCCAAGGTTACGGCTTCGTCCAGTTTTATGGGAGCCGAAGGCCCGTATGCACCGGAGCGGGCAGTGGACGGCGATCGACGGACCAAATGGGTCGGTGCGGACCAGCCCAGCCCGCAGTCGCCCCAATGGATCGTTCTAGAGTTGTTGGGCGAGGAGGAGGTGGTGGGGCTAGCCCTTTTTGGGGAGCCGCCTAACAACGACGGTGTGCTGGACGCCCAGGTGCAAGTGGCCAAGCCGGACTCCGACGAGTTCGTTACGGTCGCCGCGATTCGGGATGCGGGGGTGCCCGCCTGGCGGGTGAAGTTTCCTCCGACCAAGACGAAGAAAGTGCGTCTTTTGATTACGCGTTCGGGCGGTCCCACTACGCATACGGACGTTTTTGAGATTCTCCTGTTGGGTCGGCCTCTATCGCCGGCGGAGATGAAGGCGCAGACGGAACAGCAATGGCGACTCTGTCTGGAGAGCATCCAGAAGATGAAGGAGACCTTGAATCAATTGCCGTCGGCAGGCGACCTGATTCCGTCGATCCAACGGGATGTGGAGTCCCTGGAGGCGGAGGCCAAGGCGCTAAAGGAGCGGTTTGCCCAGTGGGACTCCCTGGAGGCCGAGACCCAAACGGAACTGGTCCAGCAGATTCATCGCTTAGCGGTCCAGTGCCGAGGCAGTTGGGTTCGTGGGGTGGAAGAGGCGGCGGCCGTTTGGCCGAAAAGGCTGGAGGCGATTCAATCGGCCCGTCGTGCCGTTCAGGCGGCCTCTGGGGCAGAGAAGACGGCGGTGAGCCGTGAGGGAAAGACGATACAAATGATCAATAAACATCTCCTCCTCCGCTTCCACGAACCGGAAAACCTCTGGGAAGCCGTCTGGGCCACTCCCCTGCAAGGAGCTGTCTGGGGCGCCCGGATGGCCGTGGAGGTGGACGGCCAGACCCTGACGCTAGAAGGCGGCCAGACGGAAATCCAACCCGTGAGCGACAAACTCGGCTCGGGTATGGCCATTCGCCAGCGATGGGGCACCGACCTGGTCGTCGAAAGAGAGATCACATTGTACGACGGTCTTCCGGCGGTGGTGCTTACAGGCCGGATTATCAATCGGAGCGGTCGGGAGGCGTCGTTGGGCGTGGTGCGGCTTCTGGAGTTGGCGGAGGGCCAGGGGGGCTGGTGGTATGCCGGCGATCCGATCCGTGCGCCCGGCGGGGTGTGGGTGGCCGGTCTGGCAGAGCTTACTTGCGAGCCGATCCCCCAGCAGATAGGCATCCAGCGGGATTATACGGGTACGCAGGTATTGGCCCTGGCCCATCCGGCCCCGGCTGGCGCTTTGGTGTTGGGTTACCTGACCGGCCTGGAGGCATGTCCAGAAGTACAGGCTCGGTTCCAAACCGGCCGGGCAGGTGTAGGGCTTACGGCGCGGGAGCGACTGCTGGGACGTCGGCTTCCGGCGGGCCAAACGCTGGAATTGGACGGCGTGTATGTGGCCGCCTGCCCAAACATCTACGAAGCCCTGGAGCGGTACGGGGACGCCGTAGCTGCTGTAAGCCGTCTGCCCGTGCGAAAAGGGCCGACCTCTCTCTGGTGCAGTTGGTACGCTCATCGGATGGCGATGACGGAGGAATTGGTCTTGGCCAATGCGGCGGTGGCGGCCCGGCATTTCAAACCCCTCGGACTACAGATCATCCAACTAGACCACGGCTGGCAGCGGGGCGACATCACCGGCGATTGGATCGTCAACGAGCGGTTTTCCCACGGATTGCCCTGGCTGGCTGAACAACTGAAAACCCGCTACGGGTTCCAATTGGGCGTGTGGATTTCGCCGACCGACGTGGCCGAAACCAGCCAAACCTTCAAAGACCATCCCGATTGGATGCTCAAGGATGCCGAGGGCCGACCCCGAATCAATTGGCGATGGTATTGGAAACCGAATCCGAATTGCTACGAGTTGGACGCCTCGCATCCGGAGGCGGAGCGGTTTATTCGGGAGACGTTTTCTCGGCTTTCGAGCGAAGGAGTCCGGTATTACAAGATCGATTTCATTTCGTCTTGTGGGCAGGATCATTTTGTACAGCACGATCCGAAGGTGACCCGGGGTTGGGGCGTACTGCGTCGGGCGATGGAGGCGGTGCGTGAAGGAGCGGAGCCGCAGGCGTGGATTCGCTACTGCCAGACGCCGCCGCTTTTGTCCGTCGGACTGGCCGATAGCGCCTATGGCGGCCCCGATACCCTGGACGCGGGCGTAGAGTCGCGGATGGAAGTGCTTCGGCACAACGCCCGCATCTTGGCGGCCAGCTACTGGATCAACGACCGCCTCTACCACCGGGAGGTGTGCGATATGAGCGCCCGGATGCAGGGGGCGGTGGAGGAGACGCGGATGGCCTTGGCCATGATGGCTTTGGCCGGGTGCAGCATTTCGTTGAGCGACGAGTTCCAGTATTTGCCTCCGTCGCGGATACGGATGATCCAGCAGGTGTTGCCGCCCGGCGTGCCGCCCATGAGACCCCTAGACCTCCTCGAAAGGAGCATTCCTTCTGTTTGGCATCTGCATTGCAAGACCGAGGCGGACGAGTGGGACGTGGTGGGGCTGTTTAACTTTGAAAATCGGCCAGAGCAGCGCACGGTGGAGTTGGCCCGTTTGGGGCGGAAACCGGACGAACCGGTTGTGGCCTTCGAGTTTTGGGAAGAAAAACTTTTAGGGATTGTGCGGGAGCGGCTTCGCGTGGCCATGCCGCCGCAAAGCAGCCGGATCGTCCTCCTCCGCCGCTTCACCGGCCGACCGCAACTGGTCGGAACCAATCTGCATATCCTGGGCGGCTGGCATGAACTGAAGCGCCTCGATTGGGACCCCAAGAAACGAGTGCTCTCCGGCCGGTACGAGCGGGCCCCAGGCCTGGAAGGAAAGGCGTTCTTCTATGTGCCGTCCGAATATCGGCCCCATTTTGAGTTTCCGTTGAATGCGGCCTCGGCCCGGCTGACCAACGTGGGCGGCGGGCTGTGGATGCAAGAAATCCAGTTCCAACAGGCCCACTACGATTGGTCGATCCCGTTCGACGGCCCAGAAACCAACGCGTCCCCTCCACGGGAACCTAACCTGACTCAATAATGTCCCGATAAAAAACAACTTCCGTAACACGTTAGCCGAAGGATGCAACTGGCCTCGCCTTACGCCTCTCCCCGCCGCGGGAGAGGCCGGCCAGGCCGGCTGCGGGGGTGTCACTGCCGCGAAAGCGGCAGTCCAGAAACTAAAACTCCCTATTGCCTGGGTTCCTGCTTACGCAGGAATGACACCGTGGCCCCTTGACCCGGTTTGGCTGATGCTAAAGCGGTCTGCCCGCCAGGGGAGAGGGGAAACAGGCCCTTCCATTCGGCTGAAATGGTACAAAACAACCCCTTGGGATAGCGGGGCGAGCGAAGGGGCGATTGGTCGAACTGGCCCAACGACAACTCAAGTCCCGATAAAGCAAACCGTCCATGTATAACGCCTTCGATTTTCTGTTTTTCCTGGGGACCCTATTGGCCGTGATGGCGGTGGGGTTCTGGAGCGGACGTCAGCAGAAGGAATCGGTGAGCGGATATTTTCGAGGGGGGAATCGGCTTCCGTGGTACGCCATTAGTTTTTCTATCATTGCGGCGGGCATCAGTTCGGAGCAATTCGTTGGAGAGATGGGCTATGCCTACAAGTTGGGCATGCCGGTGGTGAATTGGGAATGGCTGGTGTTTCCGGCGCTGTCGATTTTGCTCTGGATTTTTGTGCCTTTGTATGTCCGGCACGGCGTAACCACGATGCCGGAGTATCTCCAGAAGCGGTTTGACGCCTCGACGCGGACGGTGTATGCGTATCTCTCGGTGCTCAGTTACGTATTTGTGAATTTTGCGTTGGTGTTTTATACGGGCGGGTATGCGCTGGAGCAGATGTGGCAGATGGACCGGGTTTGGGCGGTTTGGATGTTGGCGTTGCTGACCGGGCTGTACACGGTTTATGGCGGGCTGTCCGCGGTGGCCTGGACCAGTTCGCTTCAATGCCTTTTGCTGATGGGGGGAGGGATTTATGTTTTCTTTTCTGGGATGCAGGCGATCGGCTGGGATTTTCGGGCGATGTTGGGCAGCGGGCAACAGGCCCATTTGGCCACCCCGGCCGACCACCCCGAAGTGCCCTGGCCCGCATTGGTCATCCTGGCCCTTTCCACCAACACCTGGTACTACGCCACGAATCAGTATATCAACCAGCGATGCCTGGCCGCTCGGGATGAATGGCACGCCAAGATGGGAGTGCTCTTTGCCGGCGGCTTGCAACTGCTCATTCCGCTGGCGACGTGTCTGCCGGCGATGGCGTATCGGGTACTCAATCCAAACCTCACGGATCACAATGCGGCGTATCCGACCGTGGTGGCGGCTTTTGTGCCGATGGGTTTTCGGGGCCTGGTGGCGGCGGCCATTGTAGGCGCCATTATGTCCACCATCTCCGGATTGGTCAATTCGACCTCCACCATCGTAACGCTGGACATTGTGCAGCGGGGCGTAGGACGCCATTGGTCGGAAGAACGATTGGTGCGACTTGGGCGTTGGTCCGGGGCGGCGGCCCTGCTGATCGGCGCCTTGTTTGCCCCGGTGGTCATGCGATGGGAGAGCCTGTTTCGCTACGCTCAGGACATTTGGGCGCCTATGGCCGCTCCTGTGGTGGTCGTGTTTTTGGCGGGGGCCTTGTGGGAAAAAGCCGGTGCGCGGGCCGCCCATCTCTGCCTTTGGCTCGCCCTGCTCACCGTGCCCTTGACCTTGACCAAATCCTTCCTAGCCGACCTGGATATCCATTTTTTGCCGGAAAATTTGGAAAATCCTATGGTTTTCGCCGGGGCGGTGAGCTTGGCGTCCTGGACGGTGATGTTCGTCTTTTCCTCCGTCCGATCGTGGGTTTGGGCGGCGGCCTTGGTTTTGACGCTTTGGGCAGGGATTGGACGGATGGCCGTATGGAGTCCGTCGGCCACGGCCCTGATTCTGGCAGGAGTCATGGGGTCGGTCATCGGAGCGGCTGTGCTGCAAAGAAAACATCCGGCGGTCGGGCTGTGGGACGTGTCGATGCTGCGAACCTGGCCCCTTCGATCCTGGTTTGCAAGTATATGGTTCTGGTGGAGCATCTCGGCGGGAGTTTTTGCTTTTTTGTATATCCTCTTTTGGTAAACAGGTGAATATATGGAACTGGCCAAACTCCAAGTGCTCTCTGAAGAAGAAGTACGTCTGATCCACGAGGCCACGCTAGAGATTTTAGCCGGCTGCGGGGTGAAGATGCACCACCGGCCGATGTTGACCTTTTTGAAACAGAAGGGATTGTCGGTGGACATGGAACAGGGGCTGGTGCGATTTTCCCGGGGAGTGATCGAGGACGCCTTGGCCAGTACGCCGGGGCAGTTCGAGGTGTTTGATCGGGAGGGGCGTTTTGTCTATGTGTTGGGGGATCGCCGATCGAAGATTGCGGCCGGGCACAATGCGGTGTTTTGGGTGGATAGCGAAACGGGCCAGACCCGGCCTGCCCGAACGGCCGACGTGGAACTGTTCGCCCGCATCTGCCAAGAGTTGGAATGCATCGACATGATTGGCATTCCGGTGATGCCGCAGGATGTGCCGGAACCCCGCGCCACCTTGCTGTATGGCGTGCGTGCGGTCATCGAAAACAGCGTCAAACCGATCTATTTTTCCACGGACAACGGGAAGGTGAATCGGGCCTGTATCGAACTGGCCCGGGCGGCCTTTGCCGGACGACTCGAAGAACAGGTCTATGCCATTAGTCAACTTTCTTCCACCAGCCCACTTTTCTGGGAAGGCGGCGTGCTGGATGCCATCATGGACACGGTCCCCACCGGCGTGCCGCTGGCCATCCTGCCGGAACCTATCGCCGGTTTTACCGCCCCATACACCCTGGCCGGCCTGGTAACGATGAACAACGCCGAGTGCCTGTCCGGGCTGGCGATGATCCAATTGCTCCGGCCGGGGGCCAAGTTTCTCTACGCCAATTCGTGGACCACGATGGATATGCGGACCGCCTCCGCCTTGGTCGGGTCCACGGAAACGACCATCTGCCGGATCGCCGGGGCGCAGTTGGCCCATTTTTATCGGCTCCCCTGCCATACCACCGCCCCCAACTCCGATAACCACGCCCACGACGAGCAGAACGCCTGGGAGAAGACGTTGAGTCAATTCTGCGCCGTCGCCGCCGGCAACGACCTGATCGTCAACTGCGGGATGTTTGCTACCGGGTTGACGTGCAGCCATGAACAATTGCTCATGGACGAAGAAATCTCGGCGATGGCCCGCCGGATCGCCACCGGCATGACCGTCAACGCAGAAACCATCGCCGCAAATCTGATCCAGCAGATTGGCCCCCGAGGGGAGGGATATCTGACCTGTGAACATACGCTCCATTGGCTTCGGTCTTCGGAATATGTGCGTCCAAGGCTTTCGGTCAGCGGCTCGCGCACCGTCTGGGAAGCACGCGGGGCTAAAGACACCTACCAGATCGCCCAGGAAAAGGTCCGCCAATATGCGGCCCGGACGCAACCTGCCCATCCCCTCCCCGAATCGGTACGAAAACAATTGGCTGAAATCATCGTTTCGTTTGAAAGGGATTTGATATGAGTGGCGCTGCATCTGTGTCTCAACCTCGATTGGCGATCGACGGCGGCCCGAAGGCGTTTCCCTCGCCCCGGGGTCAACCGCAGCCGAAGATCGGTCCAGAAGAGTTTCTTTCGGTGGCCGAGCGATTCGGCTTGCCCCCCGAGGCGTTGGAAAAGATTCGGGCCATTGTCTCTGCCGTGGATTGGGGACGTGGGCCGACCCTTTCCCGCTACGCCACCGCCCATCCGAAACCGCCCAAGGGGGAACTGCTGGAACAAATCGCCAAGCAGATATTTGGCGTCCGGTATGTCCTGCCGGTCAGCTCTGGCACCGGAGCGTTGCACAGTGCGTTTACGGCGGTCGGCGTGGGACCGGGTACGGAGGTGATCGTTCCGGCCATTGGATTTTTCGCCACCGCCTCTGCCGTGGTGATGGCCCGTGGGGTGCCGGTCTTCTGCGATGTGGATGAGTCGCTCCATATGGACCCGGCCAAGATCGAGGAGAAGATTACCCCGCGAACGGTGGCCATTGCGCCGACCTGTGTGATGGGCGGCGTGCCGGATTTGCAGCCCATCCTTCAGATCGCCCGTAAACATGGGTTGAAGGTGGTGGAAGACTGCGCCCAATCCCCGGGAGCCAAATACAAAGGGCGCTATGTGGGTACCTGGGGCGATATGGGTTGTTTCAGCATCTCGGCCTACAAGGTGGTAGGCGGCGGAGAAGGCGGCCTGGTGGTAACTCATGATCAGCGTCTGTACGAACGGGCCTGCCAAATGGCCGAGGCCGGTGGCCTGTGGCGACCAGACCGGTTCGCTCCGCCTCGGTATCCTGGGGAACTCTTCTGCGGCACGAACTACCGGATGTCCGAACTGGAAGCCGCCGTCGATCTGGTCCAGTTGCGCAAAATGCCAGACTTAGTGGCTCGGTATAACATGGTGCAACGCTCGATCCTCAGTCGGCTGAACAGGTACCGGGAAGTGCAGCCGGTGCGTCGGAACGACCCAGAAGGCGGCGTGGGGTACACTATCCGGTTTTTCGTCTCCTCGGTGGAACTGGGCCGGAAGATCGCTGCCGCCTTGAACGCCGAGGGGATTGGGTGCGGCCAATTTCTCTGGCCGGCCGAGTGTGCGATCCGTGGGCCGGACGCTCCGCCCGACTGGCATGTGTATCGGGGTATGTTTCCTGTGCTTCTTCAAACGGCGCCCACGGAACCGGCTTGCCCGTTCCAGTGTCCGGTGTATCGGGAGCGAGGCGGCCAGATTCAGTACCGGCCCGACGACTGCCCCATGGCCGCCGATCTGTTCGACCGGAACATCATGATCTGGCTCGAACCCTGGTACAACCAAGAGGATTGCCAGGCCATTGCCGACGGCATCAACAAGGTCCTGGCCGCCTACTGTACGGAAGATCCTTCGGCGCCTCGTTGGTGCTAACGGAGCCGGCCAAACGGAAGGAGTTCCGACGATGATCCAGTTAGGAGTGTGTTTAGAGACGGTGTTTACGGACCGGCCCGCCCCGGAGCGGATCGCCCCGATCCGCCAGGCAGGGTTTACCTGTGTGGAATTTTGGCATCCAGAGGGCACTTGGGACGGTTCGAACATTCGGCCGGCCTGGGCCAAAGACCCACACCAGCTCCGAGAGGCCGCCCAACAGCAGGGAGTGGTCCTCACGGATTTTGCCCTTCATGCTTGGGACGGTTCGATTGGCGGTTCGCCGGTCAACCCGGCCGATCATCCGAAATACCTCGATCAGGTGCGCCGGATGCTCGCCTTCGCCCAAGCCGCCGGCATCCGCAAAGGAATCACCCTGTCCGGTGTGGTGGTCCCGGGCTTGTCCCGAACGCAAATGCGACACCACCTGGAAAAGGCCCTGGCCCAAGCGGTCGAACTGGCCCAACAAGCTGATTTCCTCCTCCTGTTGGAGCCGCTCAATACCCTGGTCGATCACCCCGGCTACTATCTGCATTCCAGCCAGGAGGCCGTAGAGATTATTCGCTCCCTGGGCAGCCCCCATCTGAAAATGCTCTACGACATTTACCATATGCAGATCATGGAAGGTAACGTGCTGGCCACCATCGAAAAACATCTGGACTGCATCGGGCATTTTCACGCGGCAGGTGTACCGGGGCGAGGCGAAATGTTCACCGGTGAACTACACTATCCGAATATCCTTCGACGTCTGGAGGTGCTGGGATACGAGGGCAGTTTCGGCTTAGAGTACTTCCCGACGCTGCCCGACGCGATGGAATCGCTCCAGCAAACCTACCGATACTTACTCGGCCAGTAGCCGAGGAATCATTCCTGCTGTCGGAGTTGGCATTGGCGTCGGTACTCGCTGGGGGTCATGCCGGTCCTTTTCTGGAATACGACGGAGAGTCGCTGCGGCGAAGAGAACCCGCACCGTCGGGCGATCTGGGCCAATTTCCAGTCGGTTTCCGTGAGCAACTGTTTGACGTATTCGACCCGGGCCCGATGGATTTCTTCCAGGACCGATCGGCCCAAAAGTTTGCGGAACTTCGCCTCCAAGGCTCGCCGTCGCACGGCCAATTGGCAGGCCAGGTCGGCCACTCGGAAAGGACGATCCACCTGGGTACGGATGATGTGCAAGGCTTCAGCCACCACCGGATCGGCCACCGCCAACGTGCTCGTCGATTGCCGGGCGACCACATGAAGCGGCGGCAGCAGGAGCGGTTTGTCCGGCGCCGGATGCCCCGAAATCGTCCGATCCAGCACCCGGGCCATCTCATAACCGATCCGCTCTGCCGGAATCGCTATGCTGGAAATCGGAGGAAACGCCAACCGACATTCCAATTCGTCATTGTCCACGCCCAAGATGGCCACCTGCTCCGGCACGTGCAAATCCAGTTGTTGGCACGCATCGGCCAGATCGTGCGCCGCCACATCATGGTCGGCCAGGATCGCCACCGGCTTCGGAAGCCCCTCCAACCACCGCCGAACCTGCCGATCCACCCGATTCCAACTGATCGACGTAGGAAGCCTCGGATGATACTCCACATAGCAAGAGGAAACCCGAAAGCCCGCTTTCTCTACCCAGCGCCGAAAGCTTGCCTCCCGCTGCCGACTATAACAGGCCGTTCCGCTCCCATAAAAACCATAATGCCGATAACCTCGGTCTAGGAAATACTCGGCGGCCAATCGGCCCACCGCCTCGTGATCCACATCCACGACCGGAACTTTTAATCCCCCAAAGATGTAGGCGGCATCGACCACCGGTTTTCGCAACCGAAGGATCGCCCGCGTAAACTGGGCATCCGCCAGGCAAGCGATCATCCCGTCCGGTTGCCACTCCCGCACCACCGGCACAATCGCCATTTCCGCCGGCGCGTTCCGAAGCACCCAATCCCGCTTCTGCAGCGCATACGCGTGAATCCCGCGAAGCACCTGACGGTAAAATTCCGCATCTTGGCCCATCAAAAGGGCAATCCGCCGCATCCGCCCCACCCAATCACTCCTTTACCCCGCTCGGAAAAAGGTAACACTTTGGCCAAATGAAGATACCCTTGGAGGGACCTGCTTGTCAGGTCCGTCGTCCGGCACAACAAGTGTACCCCTGCATTCGGCTAACGTATTCCAGAAAGAAGATACTTTCCTCTGGTGTATCTGCCGAAAGATTAGCTATCTTGTTTATTTTGTCTGTTTTTTCTCACCGATTTTTCTATTTTAAGTCTTTCTCTTGATACACCCGATACAACCGGAAAGGAGATATTGTGTCCTCATAGGTTTCGAGGAACGGGGGCGATCCTCTTCCGTGGTATATAAATATCCGTCTATGGGAGGGAGACGATGAAATTTCTCCATCCGGCCAGTATCGGAATCGGAATAGGGATTCTTACGTTAGGGGGAATCCTCTGGGGAGGTGCTCCTACCGGGTATGGGCCTGCTTGGGAGCAAGGGAGAAATCCCGGCCAGAGGGGGACTGTTGGGGGATTTGGGGGCACCACTTCGGAGGACCTGCCGGAGCCGATCGTTACCCGCCAGACGGTGTTTGTCATTCCTTTCCGCCTTTTACCCGCCCAGGATTCTTCTCAACAGCCGGTCGAAGTGCAGTTATATGTTTCCACGGATCAAGGACGCCGATGGCAGTTGTATCAGCGGGTTCGGCCTGGGGAGGGGAGTTTTTTAGTCCGGACCACCGGCGAAGGAGAATATTGGTTTTTGGTACGGACTGTAGATCGAGCAGGCCGAATTCGACCGCAAACTCCCGCCCATCCGGAAATGCGGGTCTTGGTGGATACCACGCCGCCGAAACTGGAGATGAGCGCGGAAGCCCATCCGTCTGGCTCAGTAACCATCCGGTGGAAGATGACCGACCGGACCCTCCGTCCGGAAACTCTTCAGATAACCTATCGGACAAGCCCAGATCGGCCATGGGAGCCTATCGGATGGGAAAATAGCCAGGTCCATGCAATCCCAGAAGGCCAAGAGGGGCAGTTGTTTTGGTTCCCACCGGCAGGAGCGGCCCTGGCGGAACTGCGTGCTGAGGTAACCGACGCAGGGGAGAACCTGGCCGTGGCCCATGGCCAGGTCCAGGTATCTCTTTCTTCTGCGGTAGCTGCCTTAAACGCCCCATCGAATACGCTTCCGCAAGACCAATGGCGGGCCCCCCGCCGAGAGTCGCCGAACGGGCCGATTCTGCCCGATCCTTTTGGAGCTGGCTCTGGTTCGACGCCGGTAACCCAGGGTCCGCGGTCCGCTGGAAATCCCCTGGGAGAAATGGCCCCTAGTCTGGCCGGGGCCGATCCGGTGGCCAGTTCCATTTACCCGCCTATTCAAAGCCAGTTTTCCTCTCCGGGAGTACAAGACCGGGGTACTTCCCTAGGGGGATCGGAACCTTTAGGGACGAGAAGCCCGGCTGCCTTGACCAGTTCGAACTCCCCTCCAACGGACGCCGCTAGTCCTCCAGCCACCGCCGCTTCTGGCGATCTAGGGTCCAGAAGCCGCGTCCCGACGGAGTCGGTGGGTGTTTCTCAACAGACACAGGCCGACAGCAAGGAGCCTTCCTTACCGCCCGGGGTTTCCCTGCGGATGGTCAATTCTCGGGTGTTTGAATTGGAGTATGAGTTGGGGGCGAGCAGTGGGGTGGGGCGAGTAGAACTGTGGGCCACGCGCGACGGCGGCCAAACCTGGCAATGTTGGGGGCCGGACGCCGATAACCGAAGCCCCATGATTGTTTCCGTGCCGGAGGAAGGCGTTTATGGATTTCGGGTGATGGCTTCCTCGGATCCGCGTGCGCCCCCTTCCGGCCCGGCGCCGGGGGAAAAGCCCGATGTGTGGATCGGGGCGGATTGGACTCGGCCGACTGGCCGGATTACGGCTGTGCAGACGATGTCGGCCGCTCAGCCTGCTCAGGTGGTGATTCGTTGGGAGGCCGCCGATCGGTATTTGGCCGATCGGCCGATTTCTCTGTTTTACAGTCCTACTGGCGCCGGGGGCAGTTGGACGGCTATTGCCACGGGGCTGGAAAACACCGGTCAATACGCCTGGACGATTCCCGCCCATACACCTGATCGAATTTATATCCGTCTGGAAATCCGAGATCGGGCCGGCAATCTCACGGTGGATCAAACTCGGGAAGCGGTGAGCGTCGGCCAACCGGCGGAACGGGCCAAAATCCGCGACGTCCGACCGGTCAGCCCCGCCTCGAAAGCCCTCGCTCCCGGCCGACTGAGTTAATGGGGCGGCTCTTTTTTCCTGTTATTGTTCTTGTGTTCATCAACACGATGCTTTTCTAAAAAGAGTACTTTCTCCCTCCTTGAAGGCTCACGGTTTTCTTCGGGTTTTTCCATATCTGTTCCCTAAAATGGCATGGGAATCCCATTTCGGCGATTTTGACATCATGAGGGATATCTTTTAAAATAAAACTAGTAACATTTTAGCCGAATGAAGCAAATCGCCTCTCCCTTGGTGGGAGAGGCCGGCCTGCACAGCAGGCCGGGTAAGGGGGAGAAAAGAAGGCGGCTGTCCACTTATTGTTCCCCCTCACCCTAACCCTCTCCCGCCGGGGGAGAGGGGCATCCGGCAGGCACGATCATCGCGCCCTTTCATTCGGCTAAAGTGTTACTAAAACTAAAAAGCCTTTCAGCCCCATGAAGGAGCTGGTTTTCAGAAAAGAGAACACCTTTGAGATTCGTGGGATATTCGGATTTCCCACCACACGCTGAAACAAGATCCATGGTTTGTTGTCATACGTGCGCCGACCGACTTTATTTCACCAGTTGTACGAAGATGAGCAGCCCGCTTGAAAGGATCATACCCGTTGCCCGAAATATCCCGATTTTTCGGCATTATTATCCGAATGTATCCCGAACTGGGACTTCCTCATCATCAGCCTCATTTTCACGCTTACTACCAAGACAATGTCGCTATCTATTTTGACTGTATCTACCCGGCCAAGCCGCCACAACTTGTAGGGGGTAAGAATCGGCTCAAACCCAACAGATTGTGGTAATTACTTCCAGCAGATACAGTCAAGCTATGGAATTGATCCTATTGAGCTTTTAGCGGGATTTTTACCGCGTCGCCAGCAACGTTTTGTAGAGGCTTGGGTAGAATTGTACCAAGAAAAACTTTTGGACAACTGGCAAAGACTCTGCTCCGGAGAAGTTCCCCAAAAGATTCCACCTCTGACATAGGGGAAATACCATATGGGAAACCATGGGATTTATCGGGTGGTGAAATTAGAAATTGTAGGGCCTTACACGCTTCATGTATGGTTTGACGACGGAACCGATCGCCAGATCAATTTCCAGCCTATTTTGATAGGGAAAATCTATGGCCCTCTAAAAGATCCCAAGATATTTGATCAAGTGTCCATCGACCCGGAAGTGCATACCCTCGTCTGGCCTAATGGCGCCGATTTCGATCCGGAAACCCTCCATGATTGGCCCAAGTATGTGGAAGAACTCCGCCGAATGCTCAGCCAGAATGCGGTGAGCAGTAACCTGTAATTTGTTTTTCGCGGCTGGTTTCCGGGATTTCGCGGATCGCTCCTCGGAAGGAACACGATGGTTTCCCAGATCGGCGTTCGTGATCTTGGCGTTGCCAAGGATGGATGGTTGAACTATCAGCTCAACCTATCCTTTCTGGCAGCCCCGATATGTTCCCGGCTTTCGGCCCAATTCGTTCCCTTGGCTATTCAAAATCCACAAACACAACATCAGCGAAAATCTTGGTAACATTTTAGCCGAATGGAGGGGCGCAATATGTCATTCCTGCGCAAGCAGGAATCCAGGTCTCTTCCCACAGAGGCGGGAACTTGGGCAATAGGGAGTTCTCTTCCGTTCTGGATTCCCCCTTGCGCGGGAATGACACACGGGATTTAGTACTACAGCGCTAAGTTCCCGGAGAAAACACAATATGTTGAGGGATAGCAACGGGGGCACTCAACCAGTGGCAGGAAAATGATGACTTGGCGCTGTAATATGAGCCCGCCAGGGGAGAGGCGGGTTACTTCATTCGGCTAAAATGGTACCCTCTTTGCAAAACCAAAGGACACAACCGCGGCTGAAAAGCAGGGGGGTTAGCGTCTCTACCATTTGCGAAGATCAAAAGCAACGCTAACGGGTTTTATTTGGCCAGCAGGCTGAACCGATGGATGGTTTCTTCCCGGTAGGTTTGGCCGGGCCGAAGCAGCGTAGAAGGATAGCGGGGCCGATTCGGCGAATCGGGGAAGTGCTGGGTTTCCAGGCAGAAGCCGGCGTGTTTAGGATAGGCGTAGCCGCCGCACCGAACAGACCCGTCTAAGAAATTGCCTGTATAAAATTGTACGCCAGGTTGGGTGGTAAACACTTCCATGACTCGGCCGGTTTTCGGCTCTACCACCCGGGCTGCCAGGGTCATTTTGCCGGGAGCATCTTTGACCAGCACATAGCAGTGATCGTATCCGCCGCCCGGCGCCTGCTGGATGCGGGAACCGATGGTTTTCGGCTCCGTGAGAAAATCCATCGGCGTTCCGAAGACCGGTTCAGGATCGCCCAGCGGGATCAGTGCCTTATCCACCGGCACGTACTTATCGGCGTTGAGCATCATGACGTGGTCCAGGATCGTGCCGGAGTGCGCCCCGGCCAGATTCCAATAGGCATGATTACAAAGGTTCACATGGGTCGGCTTATCGGTGTCGGCTTCAAAGACCATGCGAAGTTCATTTTGGTTGGTGAGCGTGTAGGTGGCTTTGGCGTGGAGTGTGCCAGGATAATTTTCGTCGCCGTCCGGGCTGGTATGGGAAAAGACCACGCCGACGAAATCCTCCCCGCGAATCGGCTCCGCTTTCCAGACGTATTTGTCAAAGCCCTTTCGGCCGCCGTGCAGATGATGCCCATTATTGTTGGTCGCCAGTTGGTAGCTGACGCCGTCGATCGTAAATCGGCCAAAGGCGATCCGGTTGGCATATCGACCTACCGTGGAACCGAAAAACGGATGCCCCTTCAGGTAGTCTTCCAAGCGGTCCAAGTAAAGAGTGATATTCTCCATGCGGCCGCGCCGATCCGGTACTTCTACAGCCGTAATGGTTGCTCCATAGGTCATGATTTTGACCCGGAGACCATTGCGGTTTCCCAAAGTGTACAGATGAACCTCTTTGTCTTCTACTTTTCCGAAGGGTTCTTTTTTGAGTTCCATCACAGCGTTTCCTTGGATTGAACGAAGTTTTGGGGCCGGAGGCGGCGTAGGAGGCTTCTTTGCTCCCTGGGGTTCCGCGCCACGCCCCATACTACCCAACAACCCCATTATCCCCACTATCCAGCCTACCACGACGAACATTCTCATAATAACCCTCCTCGCAAAAGCGCCGAAAAAACTCTCCAGACGTTCACGCTAGGTGTTGGTTCTATTTTACCATGTTCGCCGGGGGGAAGGTCCAGATATGGAAAAAATTGCCTATTCGACCGGCGTCACAGGGTCTGGCGGCGGCAGGGCCGGATCGGCCTGCCAGGTTTCCGTCCACAGGCAGCCAGCCCAGGAAAGTCCTACTCCATAGCCGATCAACATGGACCGTTTTCCCGGTTGAAGTTGGCCGGCTGCCCGCAGATCATGGATTAGGATCGGGACGGTCGAAGAGACGGTATTGCCGTAGTTTTCCAGGTTGATCGGCACTCGGTGCGGTTCCAGATGGAGTCGATGTCGGAGCTGCTCCAGCATCATGGCGGTAGCCTGGTGCAGGAGGAAAAAGTCGATCTGTTCCCGGCAGAGGCCGGTTTGCTGGAGAATCTGTTCCACCATGGGCGGCACGACATGGAGGGTGAACTTGACCAGTTCGGGGCCGTCCATGAAGAGTCGGCTGGGCCAACGATGTCGCTTGGTGGGCTGCAAGGCCCGATGGGGCGGTCGAGCGCCGCCGTCGGCCACCATCAACGTCGCCCCGCCCCGACCGTCCGTTCCAAACACAAAGGCTTCCAAGGATCGGCTCGGATGGGCTTCGATCAATGTGGCCGCCGCCCCGTCGCCAAAGATCGTCCGCAACGAACGGTCCGTCGGATGGATATATTTGGAGTACGTTTCGGCCGTAATCAGAAGCACCCGCTGGGCCGCCCCAGTTTGGATCAACCCATCCGCCAAGGCCAACCCATACACAAACCCCGAACATCCCAGGTTAAAGTCCAACGCACCGCATCGGCTCGGCAACCCCAGCCGAGCCTGCATCAAACAGGCTGTCGTCGGCAAGGGATAATCGGGCGTTTGCGTGCACAAAAGTAAAAAATCGATCGTCGAGCGGTCCATGCCATAAGCCCGAAACAGCTTCTCCGCTGCCGCTACGCCCAGGTCCGAAGCACATTCTTCTGGCCCGGCAATATACCGCCGCCGAATCCCCGTCTTCTCGTAAATGGCGGGCATATTCCATTTGGGAAACTCGGCCGCAAGTTGCTCGTTATCTTCGGCCCGCTGAGGAAAATGAATCGCTATCGGACCAATCGCACCATAGGACATGGCAGACACACCTGACCGGCTCCGAAGCCGAATCTATTTCTTCCCCCCACCGCCTCGACCAAAATCCATTCCAACGGGGGAACCACATTTTTACCCAATTCTTCCCTTCTTTTCACGGAGGCACGAAATCAGCCTGCGAAAAGGATCATTATGACTTCCCTGCGGGAGAATTTCCATATTGCCATGATCGGAAAATTGCAAAAATACACAAAAGGAAGAAAATGGGCAATTTAGATAATAAATAAGCCGTTCCGTTCCTCTATGCAACAGGCTAGAGCTTCTGGAAAAGTCCTTTTACCCACTAGAGGAGGGCCCGGAGAATTTCTTACAAAGCGAAATATGAGATATTTCGGGCAGGGAATATTTTAGCCGAATGAAGCAACTCGCCTCTCCCCCGGCCGTTGAGAGGCCGGCCGAGAGCGAAGCGAAGCCGGGTGAGGAGGGCCTTTATTGTCACTGCCGGGAAAGCGGCAGTCCAGAAAGTAGGAAAAGTCCCTATTGCCTGGATTCCTGCTTGCGCAGGAATGACACCTCGGCCCCCCTCCATTCGGCTCACTTGACTGTATCTACCGGAAGTAATGACCACCATCTGTTGGGTTGGAGCCGATTCTTATCCCCTACAAGTTGTGGGGGCTTTGGCCGGGTAGATACAGTCAAACTAAAATGTTACTTGGGTGGAAAATCGGCTTTTAGGGGCCTCCGGGAGAAACCATGTGGACCATCTGGAACGCCTTGGGCAGGTATCGGATCAGGTCGCTGGCGATCAGGGAGACCTGCCCCAAGTCCGCGGCAGCCAAATCTCCGGCCAATCCATGCACATACACCCCTAGCCGGGCTGCTTCTCCAGGGGCCAATCCCTGGCATAGAAGAGCGGTGATCACTCCGGTCAACACATCGCCGGTTCCGCCGGTCGCCATCCCGGGGTTGCCCGTGGGGTTGATCCAGGTTTGCTGGCCGTTGCTGATGCAGGTTTGATAACCTTTTAGAACTAAAAGCACTCCCCAATAGGAGGCGTATTGTTGGGTGAGCAGGCATCGGTCCAAACCGACTGGCTTCACCCCCCTTGTAAGTCGAAAGAACTCGCCTGGATGGGGGGTTAATATCCTCGCTGCAGGAGGTCGAGCGGTTAATTTTCCTGATTCGGCTAAGGCGTTTAGGCCATCGGCATCCACCACCATCGGCTTGGGGAGATTCGCATACAGGTGGCCTACCAGGTGAGTCAGATATTCCGATCGGCCCAAACCTGGGCCTAGAGCTAGGGCGGTAGCGTGTTCGGCCAGGTGTTCGATCTGATCGAGGGCGGCTAAGGTAAGTCGGCCTTCTGAATCGGCGGGCAAACCGACCACCATATAGGAGGGTTCAAAACTGGCCACCAGGTCCCGGCAAGGTTCCGGCACAGCCAGCCGAACCAAACCAGCCCCGCTTCGCAGAGCCGCCATGCCGGCCAAAGCTGCCGCTCCGGCCATCCCCACCGAGCCCCCCACAATCAGCGCTAAGCCATAATCGCCTTTGTGGCTTTCTGGTCTCCGGGGCGGCAGGCGAGGCAAATCTTCCGGGATATGCGGCAAAAGGGTCTGGGCAAAAGGAAAGGATTCGGACATAACGAGTTCCGCTTTTCAGCAGGGTTCACCTGAGCAGAGGAGAACTCGTTTTTCTCCTGGTCTGGACCGCCCCTTTGGGGGGAATGCCGCCAAGACTTCTGCTCTGCATCATTCCAATTTTAGGGTATTCTATTTTTAGGGATTGGGAAGGGCCGGTTCAGGACGTAGGAGGGCAGGCTGAGGATGTCGCGGAGGCGGCTGCCCGTGCCCGGGCTAGGTTTTGAGCCATCATGCCAGCCACGTAACCAGCCTTAAATCCCGCATCGATATTCACCACCACCACATTGGCGGCGCAGCTATTGAGCATGCCGAGCAGGGCGGCCAGGCCGCCGAAACTGGCCCCGTAGCCCACGCTGGTCGGCACGGCAATGACCGGGCAAGCCACATGGCCGCCCACTACACTGGGCAACGCCCCCTCCATGCCAGCCACCACCACAATGGAATCGGCCGATCGGAGCGTGTCCAGGTGGGCCAGCAGCCGATGGGGCCCTGCCACTCCCACATCTTGAATCAGGATGGTTTCCGCACCGGTCCATTGGGCGGTTTCCCGAGCTTCTTCGGCCACAGGCAGATCCGTGGTTCCGGCGGTAACCACGACGACCCGGCCTGGAGGGGCTGGTGGTTTTTCGGCTGCCTGAGGCGGAGAAACTCGGAAAACGTGGCCTATCTGGTTATATCGGCCTTGGGGGAACAGGGCCAACAGTTCGGCGGCCTGTTCTGGGCTGACCCGGGTGGCCAACACCTCCATCCCTTTGGCCAAAAGGGCCTGGAATATCTTTTCCATGACCGCCACGGTTTTGCCGGGGGCATAGACCACTTCGGGAAAGCCGCATCGGCCCGCTCGGTCCATGTCGATCTGCGCCTCGCCCAGATCTACAATGCCGGGCCAGGCCAACTGCTGGGTAAACTCCTCCAAAGAGAGTTTTCCGGCCAAAAGACGCCGACCTAACTGTTCCGCTTCTTCTTGCCGCACTGCACTGCCTTTCCAATCTTGGGGATACCTCTCCATGAATACTATTTGAGGTCCCTCAGCGTGTATGGAAATCCTCACCCCAACCTCGGAGTCCTCTCCTAGGAGATATTTTTCGTCGTAACATTTTAGCCAAATGGAGGGGTCTATGCGTCATTCCTGCGCAAGCAGGAATCCAGGTGTCTTTCCACAGAGGCGGGAACTCAGGCAATATGGAGTTTTACTTTCTGGATTCCCGCTTTCGCGGGAATGACACCCCACACCCAGCTTCAGTTCGCTGGAGCCGGCCTCTCCGGCAGGGGAGAGGCGGGTTGCTCCATTCGGCTAAAGCGTTACAAAGCAGATCCCTCCAATAGTCCCTGACCTCCGAAGCAGGTCCCTCCAAGGGCTTCTTCATTCGGCGTAAAATGTTACTTTTCCTCTAGGAGACCGTGTTGCTAAAGATACCTCCCCCCTCCGATTTTGGACAGTCTCTCAGACGGGATGGTCCCCCAGTCTGATCGACAGCATCCCCTCCGGTTTTCTGATGGAAGGTGATCCAACTTTTCATGGTACCTCAAACATGACGAGAAAGAAACTATGTTGGTTTGTAACACTTTAGCCGAATGAACTGGAGCAATGTGTCATTCCTGCGCAAGCAGGAATCCCGGCTTGTCCCCGCACAAGCGGGAACCCAGGGAACATGGACTTCTATTTCTTTCTGGATTCCCGCTTTTGCGGGAATGACACCCCCCCAGCACGGCTTCGCATCGCTCTCAGACGGCCAGGAGAAAGGGGAATGACTTCATTCGGCTAAAGTGTACGTCGGTTTTTGTCTATGGACTATGGGAAAAAGAAGGCATCCGAAGAGTTCCGAGAGGGGGAAACCGCCTTTGGGGGAGCTGCGCCCCTTGTCAAGTTTCTGTTTTCTCGTTCCAATAGGCATGATGGAGGGACGTGGGGGGAAGCGGTGGGGCGGGCGGTTTTATGTACATTTGAACAGTCTATGAATTTCGACGGGGGATACGCCCGATGGATTATGCAGGACGGCGGGATCGGCTGCGGCGTTTGTTGCGGCGCCAGGGTCTGGAGGGGCTTTTGGTCACCGATCGGTTGAATGTAACCTATCTGACCGGTTTTACCGGCGAGGATAGTTTTCTGTTGGTATGGCGGGCCGGCGAGTCGCTGCTGACGGATGCCCGATTCAGCCAGCAGGTGGAGGAGGAATGCCCTGGGCTGGAGGTGGTGGTTCGACCGGTGGGCAGCACCATGGTCGAAGCGGTCCGCCGCGTAGTCCGCAAGGCGCATGTGGGCCTTCTGGGGCTGGAGGCGGAGAATGTGTCGGTCGGTTTTTTTGATCGGATTTCGGCCCGATTGTCTGGGGTCGAACTCGTCAAAACCACGGGTCTGGTGGAGCAGTTGCGGCAGATTAAGCAGCCGGAGGAACTGGAGCGGATTCGGCGGGCGATTGGGCAGGCGGAGCGGGCCTTTGGGGCCATGCGGGCTGGATTGCAAGGGGAAAAAACGGAGCTTCAACTAGCGCATGAATTAGAGATGCATGTACGAGCGTTTGGGGCGATCGGGAGCAGTTTTTCGGCGATTGTGGCTTCGGGGGAGCGGTCGGCTCTTCCCCATGCTCGGCCTAAGCCGATTGCCGTCGGTCTGTCGCCGATTCTGTTGGTCGATTGGGGCGCCAATGAAGGCCTGTATCAGAGCGACTTGACCCGCACGTTGTTTTTAGGTAAAATCTCCGCCAAATTGCGCCGGGTGTACCAAGTGGTCTATCAGGCCCAACAGAAGGCAATTGCAGCGATTCGGCCCGGAGTTCCGGCAGAGGAAGTGGATAAGGCGGCTCGGCAGGTCATTGCCCAGGCGGGATGGGGCAAACGATTTGGGCATAGCCTAGGTCATGGCCTGGGGTTGGCGGTGCATGAAGGTCCTCGTCTGGGACCGGCTCGCGGGAATCATTCTCCTAGCTTGCTTCGGCCGGGAATGGTGGTTACGGTGGAGCCGGGGGTCTATTGGCCCGGTTGGGCTGGAGTGCGGATCGAAGATGTGGTTTTGGTCACCCGTACCGGCCATGAAGTGCTCAGTAGTTTACCTAAACGATGGGAAGAGGTGATTGTGGAAACTAGACCCTAGGGGTTTCGACCCCTTAGTCGGAAAAGAGCCGAATTCAAGGGAGTCCCATTTATGTCCGGCTCGGAAGTACCGGAAGATGTCTTTGATTTACGTCGCATTGACCGGTTGCTCCGGTTGATGGAAAAGCACGAGGTGCAGGAGATCGAGTTGCGGCGGGGGACGGCGCGGGTGCGGATTCGGCGGGGCGGCCAGGCAGCCGCTTCGGAGCTCGAAGTGCGGCCAGCGCCCGGACCCAGTCCCGCTGCGTCTCCGCCGGCGGCGGCCCCTACGCACCCGCCCGCTTCCACGCCGCCCGCAGAAACGGAATATATGTATATCCGTAGTCCTATGGTCGGCACCTTCTACGCCGCACCGAATCCCGAAGCCGAACCCTATGTCCAACCAGGCGATATCGTCGGGCCGGACTCCATCGTCTGCATCGTCGAGGCCATGAAGGTTTTCAACGAGATTCCGGCGGAAGTGTCCGGCAAAATTGCGGCTGTTTTAGTGGAGAACGGCGCTCCGGTCGAGTACGGACAACCCCTGTTCAAAGTCGAGCCTATCGCATAAAGAGAAAAATGTTCCAGCGTATCTTGGTGGCCAATCGAGGGGAAATCGCGCTGCGCATTTTCCGTGCATGCCAGGAATTGGGCATTGAAGCGGTTGCGGTCTATAGCGAGGCGGACCGAGGCGCCGCCTATTTGCAACTGGCCCACGAGGCCTATTGTATCGGGCCTGCGAAACCTTCGGAAAGTTATCTGCGGATTGATCGGATCATCAGCGCCGCCGAGATCGGCAATGTGCAGGCGATCCATCCCGGATATGGTTTTTTGGCCGAAAATGCCCATTTTGCCGATGTGTGTCGGAGTTGCAATATCGAGTTCATTGGTCCTTCGACCGAGTCGATGAAGCTTTTGGGGGACAAGAACTCAGCTCGGCAGATAGCCAAGAAGGTGGGAGTGCCGGTAGTGCCCGGCAGCGAAGGGTTGATTCGGGACGAGGCCGAAGCGGTTCGCATTGCCCATCAGATCGGGTTTCCCGTGTTGATCAAAGCGTCGGCCGGCGGCGGCGGACGGGGGATGCGATTGGCGCTGAACGATTTGGTTTTGAAGTCCGCCTTCCAGCAAGCCCAGGCGGAGGCCTTGTCGGCCTTTGGCTCCGGCGAAGTCTATATCGAAAAGTACATCGAACATCCCCGCCACGTGGAAGTCCAAATCCTGGCCGACCTGGACGGCCATGTGATCCACCTCTGGGAACGGGATTGTACGGTCCAACGCCGACATCAAAAACTCATAGAAGAGAGTCCTTCGCCGGTTCTTCGGCCTGAGACGCGCCAGGCGATCTGTGAGGCGGCGGTGCAACTGGCCAAAGCCGCCGGCTACACCAACGCCGGCACCGTCGAATTCCTCGTGGATAAAAATCAGAACTTCTACTTCATCGAAGTCAACGCCCGCATCCAGGTCGAACATCCCGTGACCGAGATGGTTACCGGCATCGACCTGATCAAGGCCCAAATCCGCATTGCGGCCGGCCAGCCGTTGCCCTTCCGGCAAGAAGATATTCACGCCCGAGGGACGGCCATCGAATGCCGCATCAACGCCGAAGACCCGAAACGCAATTTCCGTCCTAGTCCTGGAACCATCCAAAAACTGATCACACCCGGCGGATTCGGGGTACGGTTTGATTCCCATGTTCATGCCGGCTACACTGTGCCGCCGCATTACGACTCGATGATCGGAAAACTGATCGTGCATCAGCCCACCCGGCAAGAGGCCATCGCTTGTATGCGTCGGGCCTTGCAAGAACTCCGCATCGAAGGCATTCCCACCACGATTCCCTTGCACCAGGAAATTCTTGCCCACACCGCTTTCATCTCCGGCGATGTAGATACGACGTTTGTCGAACGCACCTGGCCCGCTGAAGAGTAACTCTCGGCCATCCGAGGGCCGATGATCGGAGCCCCCTTCTCTTCGGACACAGCCCGCCCAACCCAAAGGGCTTCCGAAGCTCACGGGGTTTTCTCTCTGGAAGGCGGCGGAGAACTCGGCCGGAGGTCTTGCGAAAATCCTTTTTGGAATTTTTGGAGTTTGGGGGCGATGACCGCCCGGCAGTACGACTGGTTGGGGTTGCGGCGGAAGTAATTCTGATGATAGTCTTCGGCCGGATAGAACGCCTCAAACGGAACGATCTGGGTTACAATCGGGTGGGTGAAACGGCCGGAACGGTCGAGCTGGGCTTGGATGCGGAGGGCCGTCTGACGTTGCTGCTCGTTATGATAAAAAATGATGGAGCGGTATTGGGGGCCAACGTCGTTGCCTTGTCGGTTCAGGGTGGTGGGGTCGTGGACGGCAAAAAAGACCTCCAGAAGTCTTTCATAAGAAATCACCTGGGGATCGAAAAGGATTTGGACGACCTCGGCATGGCCGGTTGTACCTGTACATACTTGTTCATAGGTTGGATTTTTCACGTGTCCGCCGCTGTAGCCGCTGGTTACCTTTCGGACGCCTCGAAGCTGCTGGAAGACCGCCTCCAGGCACCAGAAACATCCGCCGCCCAAAGTGGCCGTCTCTAATGCTGCGGAGGGTTCTGCGGCCGAAGATCGGCTTTGGGAAGAAGGTGCGGCGGAATGGTCTTCCCGCGGCGGGTCCGGCGGAGGGTTTTCTGCCGGTTTCCCTGTCGGCGGGCTGCCAGAACGCTCTCCCGCCGTTTCGGATGAAGCAGACAGAACGGGAACGGAGGGTTCCATTCTGGACAGCTCGGCAGAGGATTCCTGATGCATAACCGATCCTTTCCAAACAACCAGCAGAATACCACAGAATACCACGACCGCTAAAAGCCATGCTTCCCAACCTCTCATCGTCCGCTCTCCCATCAAAAACTATTCTCCTCCATTATAGGCGCAAAGCGTCAAGGCGGTGCAAGCGACGGCCAGGACCGAGAGGAAAAAGATCGTTCCATTCCGGTTTTCTCGTATCCGGTAGGTCCGACAGGCTGGCCAGGGAAAGCTCTCTCAGCTCGACGTTGGCCCATTTCCGTAAGTCTTTGCATTTCCGAAACTTAGAAAATGAAGGTCATTGGTTCATGCAATTTCGTAAGTCGGAGATTTACAAAGAGTTAGGACTTCGCCCCCCCGGGCGTCCCCTAAAAGGGCTAAAGTCGAGCTAAGGTTTCGGGGCCAATGGCGGAACTGTGGGCTGGGGCGAGGTTTTGGCCTGGAGCAGTTGGGAGGCCAAGTCCCGGAGGATTCGATCGTCGGCATGTTGGGCCAGCAGTTGGCGGGCGCGAGTCCAAAGCGTCTGGATTTTTGAGCGAAGTTCAGGGTCTGGGCTGGTGATGATTTTTTCCTGTTCGCTAAGCTGCTGAGCCAGCCACTCCCGTTGCCGACGAAGGTCTTCGAGTTGGTCGAGCCATTGGGCGGCCTCTTCTGTCCGGCCTTGCTGAAGACGCCGCTGGAATCGAGCAAGGAAGATTTCCCGTTGCCCCACCCAATCCACCAAAGCCTCTTCCATCCCCCGAACGAATCCTTCCGCTGCAAGCCGAGGAGCATCTCGAGGCAAAAGCACCTGAAGTCGGGTTTCCAACCCCGGCACGACCGGCGCCCGAGCCAACGGAGTTCCTCCGCTTGCAATGATCAGGACCTGAAGGCCCTGAGGGGAAGGAGGCACAAAGACTTCGCCCCGGAGGTTACTTCGGCCCAACGAGACCACCTGACGTTGGCCTGGCGTATGGGCCCATACTTCATAGCCCGCCAGGGGCTGATCCGGTGTATTGCGGTCGGCCAGACAAAGAACCGTCGCCTTTTGCGGCGGCCGCACCGCCAGGGCCAACATTTCGATCCTGCCACGACGTCGCTCAGAAATCGCTCCCGAAAAACCAGAATAAATCCTACAGTCCACTCCCTCCTGCCGGACTTGTTGCACCAGAAGATAGGTCCAGGGAATCGGCTTAATCGAGAGGGGATGGCCTTCCCGGTCGTTTTTACGCACCACAGGCCGAAAGAGAACTCCGGGCTGAATCCACTGGGGCCCACCGGGCGGACGCGGCAGAGACAGCCCGCGAGGTCGGAGTACAGCGCGGCCTTCTTTGGGGCGGTCGATGCGGGCCAGCGGACAAAAAGCCGACGTCGCCGCATTCAACGCCGTCTGGGCCAATTTGGCCGGTTGGGCAAGGTCCATCGACACGCTGCTTCCGAACCATTGGGTGCGGACATCCCATTCCCGAGCTTGCACTTGGTAGCCTTGCCCCTTGGGACGTACTGCCACAAAAAGCACTTTATCGCCCTCTTGCCAATCGGCAGGAATATCCGCCCCTTGCAGTTGGTCCAGATCGGCGATCATTTTCCGGGCCAAATCGGGCGGAGGGTGCTCGGTCTGAATTTCCCACAAGGGACCGATCAAAGATGCACATCGGGCCGCCAGAGATTGGGTCAACGAATGTCCCATATCTGCGGGCCAGTCTGCGGCCGGGGCCACCGCTGCGACAAGCCGCACTCGATACGGCAACACCTCCCACACCGATTCGGCTGCGGGGAGCGGCCCGGCAAGCCCACCCAAAAACAGGCCGACCGCCGCCAGCCCCATCCGTCGCCTCCACATCATCTGGTTCATGGTCTTTTTCCCCACGGGAAGGAAAATAGATTCGGTGTTATCCGAGGCGGCTTCGCCCTATTGGTCTTCGCAAAACCAAAGGACACCGACGCGGCCAAAAAGGAGGGAATTTCGTGTCTCTACGATTTACAAAGCTCCATAGGAGAGATCCTCCCCAGATCTTCTCCGCCTACTGCCCCGGCGACTTGGCCGAAGCAGAAGGCGCCCGCTCAGGGGCGATTTGCCAATCCTCCACGTTTTCGTATAACAGGACCGGTTTATCGCCGATGCCCTGCAAAGATTTTCGATAAGCGAAGTATTCTACGGTTTGCCACAACGGCACAAAAGGTAATTCCTGGACCGTGGTCTGATGGATGCGATACAATGCCTGTCGGACCTCCCGCCAGCCTGGAGCTTGATGCAGTTCTGCCAGATTCACCGCTAAAAAGGGGCTATTCCGGCCGGGAGAACCGGCGTCGCCCAACAGGCGAGGTAAATCGGCGACGGGTTCCTCCACCGCCAGTTCCAGATACGCCAGATCGAACTCCGGCGGCGTTGGCCCCCGCCATTCCGACGGATGCGCCTCCCGCAACTGAACCGGAATGCCTGCTAAGCGCAAAGCCCGTCGGATCGCCCGACATGCGGTCCGCGCCGGTTCCGTGGGCGGATGCACCAAAATCAACGGCGGCATGGCTAACCCCTCATCCGGCAAGCTTTTCTCCGGCGTACCAGCGGTCGGGCTGGCAGGCTTCTCCGCACGGGAAACTCCCGCCAACGATTTCTCTGCCGATCTCAGACCGCTCTCCGACGTGGTCGGCTTTTCCGCCGAGGATGTCGGCTGCGCAGACGCTGCCGGCGAGTTGCCCGGGGACAGCAGGCCCGAACCGATTGTGGTCGGCTGTCTAGGAGTAGGTACGATGGTCGATTTCGGATTTTCGGCCCGAGGCGATTCAGGGGGTTTTTCTTGGGTGGGCGATTCGGCAAAAGTATCCTCCGCCAGCGCAGAGGTTTGCCCCTCGCCCATGGTCCAAGGCTCCAACGGACCTCCAGAAGTTTCTTCGGAAAAGGGATCTGCCTGGAGGTTGGCCGGGGGAATCTTTTCTGCTTTGGGGGGCGGAGAGTCCGAACCTTCCGGGGCGAAAGGATCTGCCGGGCGTTTTTTTTCTGGCAGCGGTTGCCGCGGTTCAGAAGGTTTCTCCTTGGGAGGCGTCTGGCTGGGCTGGCCGGTCTGCTGAGGTCGAGAGGATGCTTCGGGCTGAGCCGGTTGGGAGGAAGTCCCAGGCCCTGGGACAGCTTCAGAAGGGAGCAAATCGGTTTTGGGCGGAGCCGACGGGCTGTCCAAAAGGACCTGGGTCGTTCCGGAGACCTCGGCCCAAGCAACCTTCGCCAGAGCCAAGGCAAGCTGGGGATGGTACGGCCGAACCTTTTGATTCCGATCATAGGCGTAGCCGATGGGATCATCATGGGCGGCCCCGGGAGGAATAGCAGCGCTAAGGACGCGGAAACCAGGCAACTCTTTGCCGCCGCATATCTGCCGAAGGATGGCCTCCCGTGGGATGCCATATTCCAAAGCCCGCCGAAACCGAGGATGGGCCGGCAATGGCCGATTCATGTTCGGGACCAGTACGTGCACCAAAGGGATGGCATATTGACCGATCAGAAGCTCCTTGGATTGGCGCAGGCGGTCCAATTCGGCAGGCGGCACGCGATCCAGCACATCCAGTTGGCCGTCCCGAAGGGCGATCAAGGCTTGACCGGGCTTCTCGAAAGCCCATTCCACGATTTCTTTCGGCTGAGAGGGGGAAAGGGCGAAATAGTTGGGGTTTAGGATAAAGATGTTCATATTCCCTTGAACGGCCCCAAGCTGATACGGTCCCCGCAGACCGGCGATGGGCAGTCTGAAGAAGGCCTCCGGTCGTACATGCGCCCGGCGTAGGGTTACTTCGACGGTATAAATATCCTGAACCGAGATGGAGACCACCCGGTCGGCCCATTCGGGTCGATACAGCGGCCAGCGCGGATTGGCCAGGTTCACCAGAAGTTCGCTCAGCCGATAGCCGGTTACTTCTTCCCCCTGGGCGTCGAAGATCTTCGGCCGGATTTGGAAGACCAGCCGGCGTCCCAACTCTTCGATCCGAAAACTGACCACCGGCGAACGATACTGCCCACCTTCGGACCCAGGCGACACAAGTTCCATCCACTGTCGGTCCAGAAGCCGTCGGGTGCGGCGTGCGGACCAATCGGCCATGTCGGCCAGCCAGACCGCATCCGCAAAAGAGGCCGTATGTTCCCTCTTGCCCAGACTGTTTCGGACAGAGCGATGGGAGGAGCTGGTGGGAAGCGACAAAAAGGCTCCCGGCGTCCCCGAAGCAGAACTCAGATGCTGCTGGGCAGAAGCCGCATTCTGCGGGCCGGAATCGACCTTCTGCCCAGAACCGGACGCAGCCGGGCGCTCGCCAGCAGCCACTCGGAGGGGCAAGCTAACCCCCACCACCACCCGGGGATATTGGCGTTGAACTTCCCGCAACAGTTCCCCACCGCCCGGCAAAGTGGGCCAAACGCGCATCATCTTTCGGGCCGACTCCGAAGCCTCCCGAAGGGCGCCTTTTTCTAAAGCGGCTTTGGCCTGAGCCTGAAGAGCAGCGGCAGCCGTGCGAAATCGGTCTTCCCATTTGGCCGCCGTCTCATGCTGCGGATACCACCCGGCCAGTTGCCGAAGCAAAACCCTGGCCGACTCATAGTCCTCGGCCGATACATACTGTTCGACCAATTTCTCTACAGCCGTCCCCATGGCCTGGTCCAATTGGGGCCGATCTTTGTTCCGCTCCCATAAGGTCCGGAGCACTGCCAGCGATCGATCATACTGGCTTTGCCGATACCAGGACGACGCCTCCTGCCATAACGCCTCTTGGTACGCCTCCTCCAAACCGGCCATCTTCGGATAGTGCTGATAGAGGTATTGGAAATACTCATAGGCCTCGTCAAACCGGCGCTGCTGGACATACTGCTGGGCCTCCTGAAGCACCCGTTGCTCGAAAAACTCGATCCTGACCACGGCGCTCCAGGCCACCTCATACTGCGTGTCGGGCCGATTCAGAAGTCGAACGATAAGCGGCTGGGTATGTTTGGCGGGGACCTGTCGGCCCGGCAAATCCAGCGGAAAAACCTCCAACACCGCATGGTCATTGGCCGCATCGAGAAATATCCGATCAAAAGGTTCCTGGTCGATCAGCCGAGCAGCCAAAACCGGCGCCGAAGCAGTCTTAGGGGATTGGCCTTCGATGGCGGCAGGAGACGGCGCTCCTTGTGGGGGCTTTCCTGCCCCTGGGGGGGAGGCCTCCGGGGAAGCCGAATCCAAAGACGTCTTGGCTTGGATGGATTCAGCCCCCCAAACAGGCCCTTGCAATCCACCGGTTATCCCGAGGATGTCCGACAGAAACGAAAGTTCATCTAACGGCAGCCCTATCCCCATCGCCAAGAAATACCCGAAAAATCTCCACAGAGGTTTTGACCTGCCGAGCCGGTCGGACCTTCTGGGCAAACTTCCGCAGAGGGGGGCAGACTGCCGAAGCGAGTTCCGATTCATGGTGCGGACTCCTGCTTGGAAACCTCTCGGTTCTGGTCAGGTTTTGGAGACGGCGGATCCGGTCGGCCAGGGGAAGGTTCTGGCGGAAGTTTTTTGGATTCTTCGGGCGGCGGAGGGGAGGCCGTGGGGGATTCCGGTGCGGACGTGGAAGCAACGGGCAAAGATTTTTTCTCGGACTTCGCAGCGCCTGAGGAAGATTCGGGAGACGCCGATTGCCTACCAGGCGGAACCTCTGACGCCGGCGGCTTCAGCACATAGACAGCGCCGTCGTGGGCCAAGAGAATCAGTTGATCTTCGTACACCATAGGCCCGGAGGCTACAGGTCGGCCAAGCTGGAGGAAGCAGTTTATCTTCCACGTATCGGGTTCCGGACGGAGCCAGAGGAGTTGGCCCGTTTGGGTAGCCGCCAAAAGGCCGCCTCGCCAACTTAAAGGAAGACCGGCGGGGGGATCGGGCTGGGTGCGGAGGTTGGCTGTCCGTTGGCCTTGGGCATCGGCCAGCAAGGTTTCCCCGGCATCCGTGGCCAGATACATCCATTCACCTACCCCAACTGGGCCCAAAACGCATCGACCGTTCAACCTGGCCGCTTCTTTCCGCTCCAGTTGCGGCAAGCGCAAATAGATCAATCGCCATGTTCGGCCGCCAGGCTTTGAGGACTCCGGTTCTCCGGAAGTAGCAGATGCCTGGCGACCTTTGGATGGCTGGGAGGAACCGGCCGGAGGAGGCGAGTCGGCAGTGTGGGAAGGAGGACGGGGTTCGGATGGGGGCGTTTCTTCCACCAGCCAGGCGGTCTGGCCCACCACCGCAATGGGGCTTACCGGTCGGCCGGGCAGATCGACCCAGGCCAGGGCCTTCAGATGGGGTTTGGGCCTCTGTTCCATCCCCACCCGATACACCCGTCCCAAGCCGTCCGAAACCAAAAATTCGGGGCTCCCCTCCGTTGGGCTGTTTGGGTCGGCCGGTTTTTCCTTCGGCGAGTTGGTGTCGGCCGAAGGGGTTTTTGCATTCGGCGGGGGGATCACTGCGGGCGGGCCCCAGGTGGGGATTCGGCCGGGTTCCAGGGGCGGCTGAAACGGTGCCAAGAGTTCCCGGCCGGTCCGGGCGTCCCGCAGCTCAATTCGACCGGCCTGCGTAGGCACAAGCAGTCCATCGGCGAACGGCGTCGGCCCATGGGCCAAGGTTCCGCCAAAGGAAACATTTGTCCATTGCCAGACCCCGTTTTTCTTCTCCAACACAAACCACCGGTCTGCGCCCGGACCAAAACTACACAGCAGCGTCCTATCCGGAAGCCTTGTGCATTCGAGCGTTCTCTGGGGGCCTTCTTCGGGGGCAGGAGCGGTCAGAGCCGATTCCAGAGAAACCATCGGAGCAGAAACCGCTTGTCGGCCCGCTGCCCCGGCCAATTCTACGTCAAACACTTGGCCTGCTTGATTGACCAGCCAAACTTTGCCAGGTGATTCGGATGGGTGCATGGGTTGGCGGACCGGCGGGACTGCGAGCAAGGTTTGCCATTGCCGTTTGCCGGTTTGCCGATCCACGGCGGCCACCCAAACGCCTGGCGCAGCAGGTCGATACCGCACATGGACCACCGTTTTTTCCAGGGCCAGGGGCGGACGGAGGAAAATATCGCCGGTTTCTGGATTTTCCGGCGGACGAAATTCCAATCGTCCTTGAGCGGTTTGTACGGCAAAGCGGGCCAATTCATGGCCGGCCACCCAAAGGTCTTGGTCCAATAATAAAGGAAAACGGATCACGTTGATAGGTCCTTCTGGTCCCCGTTCTGCCGTCCGAGCCAAGGGCAATTTGCCTCCGGCAGGTTGAATCTCATAGACCCGGATCGCCCCCCGATCCGTCAGCACGACTAACCGGCGATCGGCCGCCACGGGCGGCAGGTCCACATGGCCGGGCGCCTCCTCTTGGAAAATGATTCGGGAGCCCGTCTTCCTGGGCTGGCCGACCTCCAGAAGCTTCAAAAGGCTCTGATCCAGGCGATGGTTTTCGGCCAGGAGAAGCCAATCGGCTAGCGGCAGCGGCGGGGCCGTGATGGCGCCCGGCGCATGGCCGATCGAGACCACCTCCAGGCATTGCCCATCTTGGAGCGAAAGAATCCACAGGTACGAATGATCCGCAATCAGGTAAATACGGTCCCGGCGCAAATCGACGGCCGGAGCGACATCGACCTTTTGCGGCAGATCGACGGCCAACTGGGCGGCGCCGGTTTGCAGGTCCAGCCATTCAAGCTGGGTTCGGCCCGCACCCGCTTCCGAAAGGACCAGCACATGGTTTCGGGCTAAGACCGGCGGGGCCTGGATCGGGCCGGGAAGCCGATTGCGCCAACGCAGTCGGCCTGTGGCCCGCTCCAATCGCCAGAGCTCTTTCCGGTCCGCTCCCACCACGATCAGATCGCTGGTAGGGTCAGCGGAGACAGGCAGAGGTTGGGCTTCGACGGTGCGGCCGTTGGAGACCGGTCCGGTCCAACGCCGCCACAGGAGTTTGCCGCTGCTCGCTTCCAGGGCATAGACACAACCGCCCAAGCCGATAACCACCACTTCGGCCTGAGCCGCTGGGATGGGCTGGCCAGTTGCCCCGGCCAGAGCGATTTCCGCCGTGAAGGGTCCTGGCGGTTCTTCGGTTTCTGCTGGCCGATTTCGCTCCGGGCGATGGAGTTGTTTCTGGAAGGAATCTTTCAGGTCCTGGAGAGTTTGGGTGAGCTTTTCCTGACCGGCCGCTTCCGGATACTGACGCAAAAGCGAGCTGGCTAAACGATACCCTTCGTCCGGTTTTTCTTTCCGGAGGGCTTCTTGAATGGCAGAGACGGTTTTTTCGATTTCGGCCTGTTGATTCAAACGTCGGGCGGAGACCGCCAAGGAAGCCCGAATCTCATCCAACTCCCCCTGGTTCTGGAGGGATCGGGGCACATAGCGATCCACCAAGGCTAGGGTTTGCTCGGCTAAGGGGAGGGCGGCCGGATCGGGGTGTTTTTGGGCGGCATCGGCCAGTCCTTTGGCAATGGTGGGCAGCAGCGAGGCCAGTTCGGCATGGGCTTCGCGGAATTGGTCTTCGCTGGCGATTTCGGCCAGGACCTGTTCGGCGGTTTGCAAGGCTTTGGGCCAATCCCGACCTTCTTCCACGGCTTGGCGGATTTGAGCCGTCCCCCGACGCACCCGGGCCAAACTCGCGCCCGGATGCCCACCAAACCGCTCCAAAAATTGATTGTATTTGAAGATCGCTTGTGTATAAGACCCTTGGGCGAAGTCGGCGTGCGCGGCCTCCAAGAGGGCGTCGCCCGATTCCCGCCGAAGAACCAGAATCAACACCATCCCCACAAAGATCAAAATCAGCAGCAGGCCGCTGCCGACCAGAATCAACGGCGAATCCCAACCACGTGCTCTGGGTCTAGGTTGCCGGCTGAACCATCGCCGCCACAAGCTGCGTTTTGCCGCCGCCGGGGCCAAGGGTTCCAACGGCCCCGCCGATCCCACCGCTGAGGCAGCCAAAAGGGCGTCCCAATCGGCCGGCCCAGCACCCGGGGCTTCCAGGGCGCCCAATTCTTCTTCCAAAAGCGAGGCCAAGGCCGGCGGCGACTCTGCCGGCGCTTTGGCCGAAGGAGCTGCGGCCTTTTTCTTAGTTCCCTCTGCTTCCGCCGGTTTCTTTTCTTGGGTGGATGGGGTCGGCTGCTTCGATTCTTTTCGGGCCGATTCGCTCGGTCGAGGGGCTTTCCCCAAAGGTCGATCGGCCGGTCTGGAGGGAGGCTTTGGCCCAGGAGGCGCTTGAGCCGCTGGTTTGGCCCCGGAGGGACCCGGCGGAGTTGCTGGGGATTCGCTCGGACCAGCCGAGGGGGTGGGCTGGATCAACCGCCTCGGCTTTTCTTCTTCTAAAGGAGCCAGACCTAACTCTTCTTCCAAAAGCGAGGTTAACCCTCCGGTTGAAGCCGGTGGCTCTGGCGGAGCAGTTTCCGAGGGAGGCCCGCCAGGATGAGTTCCTTTTTCCGCAGCAGGGGGAGTAGGCGGCGCGGCCGGTGTCTTGGGACCTGGGGGAGCTTCTTTCTCTTTCCCCGCTGCCGGTCCCAGAGACTCTCGAACTTGCTGGAGCAATCGTTGGGCCTGATTGGCGGTCAAATGCCCCGCCTGGACCAGATACTTGGCCGCGGTTTCTGCACGGATCGGCTTGGCCGAGGCGGCCGCTTGCCGACGTAATCCCTGAAGCACTTCCTCAGGGACCAAGTCTTTTTGTTCCAAAAGATTCAGAAACTTTTCCAGGGATGTCATAGGTTTTTATCCCGCCCTGAAGGGGCGTCTTATCCAGAACAAAGGATTTTGGACGGAATCTATTTTTCTGGCCAGAAGATCCCGGCTTGTCGGCCTCCGTGGGAGCGGCAAGGATTAAAACTCTTCGTCCGGCACCGTCGCCAGACGGATATTTTCCATGCCGACGGCATTGCCGGCGTCCAAGGCCATGACCACGGCTTCGTGGCGAGCGTCTGGATCAGCCAAAACGATCAATTGGCTGGGCCGACGCCCGCCGGAGCCTTCCGAGGCTTGCAGGGCGGACCGGAGTTTGGCCAACAAATCCTGTCGGCTCCGGACTTCGCTTTCGTTGAGCCAGAGGATGCTCTCTTTGTCCACCCGGATAATAATATATTCATCACTGTCGAGGATTTCTTCCAACTGTTTGGCCGGAGCAGCCGACTGCGTTTCCGGCGGCGGCATTTCCAACGACTTCTGATAGGCAAACGTGGCCGTGATCACATAAAAAATCAGCAGCAAAAAGACGCAGTCGATCATCGGCGTCATGTCGATCCGGTCGTCCGGCAGAGGCGATCTGGGAAAACGCACTTCGCTCTCCGGTTCGGAAGACTCCTCCGGCTGGGGACGAACGGTTTTCGAGGCACCGCTGGGTGTTTGCACCAGTTGGCCGCAGCCGGGACATTTCCACTTCGCCCCCGCCGTGGCCTCCGCCGCACGGATCCGACGACCACAAGACCAACACCGAAATTCCACCGCCATGACTTCAACCCATTCGCTCGAAATGCCATCCAAGAAAGCCTCGGTCGGGACGGCTGGGAACCGGGCGATCGGCTTTCGACGCTGTTAATCGGACTCCAGAACAGCCAAGTAAAGTTTCATGTGGGGCGATTGCGAAGCGGCCTCAGCCACCCGAGAGACCTCTGCATGACGAACCGAGCGTTCGGCTTTGAGGATGACGCTGGTTTTGCCCTGATGCCGGGCGGCTTGGACCGCCTGGACAATGGCGGCGTGTTGCACCTGGGGGTCGTCCGGCAGAGGCGCACCCACTTTCCCATCCGCCAAATACACCCTAGCCGCTCCAGGGCCACCCCGATCCGCCACCGTAATAAATACCGATTGCCGGGGATCGGCGGCCCCCCCATGCCGAGCCGGCGGCAATTCCACCTCCGTTTGCATGTCCGGAATGACCCCCATGACAAAAAAGATCAACAACAAAAACACGCAGTCGATCATCGGCGTCATGTCCAGTTCTTCGGCCGATTGCCGAACGGACTCTTCCCGGGCTAATACGCTTTCCTCGAATTCTCCAGACGTTTGCTCCGCAAGAGAATCCGTCTGTTCCAGCCAGTTCGGTAATACCCAGACATTTTCTTTCTGCATGGGATCAGTTTCCTGGTGGGACATGGCGGAAAATGCCGACAGGATTTTGTGTTGGTTACTTTTTTTGAAGGGTGCGGTTTGCCGCCCCTACTATAACTATTTTTTCGTAACATTTTAGCCGAATGCAGCAATCCGCCTCTGCCCTGGCTGTCAAGAGGCCGGCCTGCTGTACAGGCCGAGTGAGGGGGAAAAAAGAAGGCGGCTCTCTACTTTCCTGTCCCCCTCATCCTAATCCTCTCCCGCCGGGGGAGAGGGAAAAAGCTCCTTCATTCGGCTAAAGTGTTCCCTATTTTTCTGGACCGGAATGCGATCCCCAAAGGGTTTTAAGCGTTTCCAACAGACGGGCCAATCCATAGCCGACCAGGTCTTCCAATTTCCGAATCCGCACACTGATGGCCGCCGCACAGAGAATCAGCGGAATGGCAATCGTCAGGCCCAAAGCGGTGGTAATCAAGGCGAGGCTGATATTCTCGGCCAATTTGGTGGGATCGACTTTTTGGCCGGCCGCCAGTTGGCCGAACGCCCCCATCATCCCCAGCACCGTTCCATAAAGCCCGAGCATCGGAGCGCTTTTGATCATGGTATAAACCCAACTCAGCCGATATTCCAAATCAGCCAACACATCCCGGCGGAATCGATCGCTCAACAAGGCCCGGATTTTCGGAAGGCCCAGATTCCGGTTGATCAGGGCCAAATGGGCCAGTTGAGGCAGAGCGCGATCGTCGTTCTCGCACAATTTGACGGCGGCCTCTACACCCTCCTGGTGGAGCGTCTGCTCCAGACGGTCTAAAAAAGCGCCCAGGTCCTGTTCGGTTCGGAATCGCACTTGACCGATGCGTCGCCAGACCAAAATCACACAAAACACCCCCCAAAGAGCAACCACGGCCAACGCCCCATAACAGGCGTCGCCCGCATATCGAACCACCGTGGTGAGTGTACCGGCATCCATAAGGACCTCCTGATGCACAGCGCGAAAGGAAATGCTGGATTATTGGGTAACTTGCTCCATGACGTAAAACTCATATCCCTCGCCGGCGGATCGGACGCCAAACCGGGTTTTTCGCACTTGGGGGTATTTATCGGCGGCATGGAGTTTTTCCAATTCCGCCAACCGCTGCACCCATTTCTCCGAGAGGAACTTCAGGATCAGTCGATCTTTCGGATCGACGCCGGCTTTGGCCAAAAGCTCCCGATCGGCTGCCAGCAGTTCCCCCTGGCGCCAAGTGAAATAATAGCGGGGTTCCTGATCAGCCGGACCTCGCCGGACTGTAGGCTGGGCCTTGGAGAGGTTGGACACATAGAGGAGCTGATTGTCCGGCAAAAGCACCCCTAATTCGATGCCGAAAAAGTCCAACTGTTTGGCGTAGGTTTCCAGGGTGCTGCCGGGATCGAAGCGGATTTCCCACCCTCGACCTCGGCCGCCTGGTTTCAGCCCTGTGCCGCCTCCGCCGCTGCGTTGCCGGGCCGCGTGGTCCCACCGGCCGGCCTGTTTGGCCGCCTGAGAAAGCATCGCTAAAGTAGAACCAATCTCCTGCTGGGGCCAATCGACCTCTTGCTGCACTTGCTCCAGGGAAGGCGGTTCCAACAGAGGGCCATCCGCGGCCAAACCATCGCCGACGCCAATCTCGTCTCGTAGGATAGGAACTGCGGTCTGCGGCGCCTGACGCCGAGCCGTCCACCAGGCCAACCCTAACACCCCTACCGATAAACCGACCACCACCAAAAGCGTCAATATCCAACTGGACGCCCGATCATAGGCCGTCGTTTTTAACCGATCGCTGGGAGCGAATGTTGTCTCGGCTGCCTTTCGGATCGCCATAGAAGATAGCTCCCCATGGTTTCCACCAAGCTCTGTTCTCCGATTCCCTTGAGAGCCTCGCCTAAAATGCCGACAACGCCGGACCTGCTACCGGAAAGGATAGCCTGTTGAATTCAGCAGGATAAGTTCAGGCGGCCTTTCAATAAACGTCCTTTTAGGATCGGTTCTTAGTCGGACTGGTTTGGAAGGCGGTCCATGCGTCGGTTAGTCCTCCCATCGCACATCCGGACGCAGGGATTGGTGCCAATTTTTCCATTTCAGGAACAGACGTTTCTTTTCTTCGGGCGTAAGAGGTTCGGGAAGGTGGACGGGTTCTAGACGTCGGCTTATCCGATGCAAGGCCTCCAAAGCCGCTCGCACCACTTCCGCCTCCGAATCGGTCAACGCATAGATCAACACGGGCGCATCCTCCAGCCGGGCGCCGGCGGCCAAGGCCTTCACTGCGGCCAACCGCGCTTCCGGCGTATCGGCGCCGGCCAAGTCCCGAAGCCGCCGCCGAGCGGACAGACCAAAAACATCCTCCGACTGCGGCGGCATCCAGGGTAACCACGCGACGGCCTCGGCATACTCCGGCAAGTCGGGGTCTTCCAAGGCGGCCAAGAGCTTTTCCGCCGAGGTCCACAGCGTTTTCGGCACCACTTTTCCTTCCCGGACTTCGACGGCTGCGGTGTGTTTGGGCAACCCCCGCCCTCCCACCATCATTCCGCCCCCATACGCCTTGGCCCGTTCAATGCTTTTTCGGGTCGAGCGAAGCAAAAACAGTACCCCAAAAGCCGTATCCACCACCTCCCCACATTGACTTTTCCAGGACCCGTTCTCCGCTTGCGTTTTCAACAGATACCGGGCAATCTCCTGATACCACCGAGGCGATTTTTGGACGTTTCCCTCGGCTTCTTCCCGGAAACTATAATAGCGTTCTACAGCATAATGATAGTAATGAGTCCAGGGACCCCATTCGGGTTGCAGGTTGGCGTCCATCCACCGGTTGCCCCGGGCCATGGCCGCCTGGAGCACCGAAAGGTCTATCTTCGGACGGCTTTTATCGGCCTGTCGGCGTCGCACCTCTCGCAAAGCGGGCGGCAAGTCGCTGGGCCGATCCTCCCGCTCCACCAGCCCCAATAGGTCGGCCGCAATGTAAAGGCTGCCCATCCCCGCCGCGGTCATGCTCGGTTTGCACCCAGATTGATTCACCGGTTTGAATGTGTCCGACACCCGTCCTTGATACCCATACTGACCACTGGGATCCTGGGTCTTGAGCAACCACACAAGGGCTTCTTCCACCGCAGGTTGGGCCACCCGAAACCCTACCTGGGCCGCTTCCCAGGTCGCCAGAATCCCGTATTGAGTCATCGACGTATCACAGGTCTCGGCATGAGCTCCGGTGGCATACCCCCAAGCCCCCTGATCCTTCTGGACCGAATACAAATAATCCAAAAGCCGCTGAATCACGCCTCCGTACTCGCTGGTGTCCAACTGGCAGAGGAAGATAATGGATAAGCCAGTGCTGTAGATGTCGATGGGTTGGCGGCGTTCGGCAGGTTCGGCCGAGGGCAGAGGGCGACCTTGATCGTCCTTTTCCACCTGCGGAAGCCGATCCGCCGCCTCTTGGATCGCCTTGATCGCCGCTTGAATTTTGGGATGATCCGGTCCAGAGCCATTCTTGATCAACGCCAGGCCCACCAACGCTTTGCCGCCCAACCGGCTTTCTTGGACCCGTTCGGACTCTAAAAAGCGAATGGCCTTGGCTACTGCGGCTTGGACCTCGGGGCTGTCTGGGCTAAGGCCTTCTCGAACTGCGGAGGCTCCTCGGGGTTCGGAGGACTTGGGCACAGCCTGTGGGGATTTCTCGGCCGACCTTGCCAAGCCCACCATCGCCACGGCCAAAACCACCACGATCCCTAACCCCCACCGATTGCTCCACTCCATAGCCATTTCCTTCCCCAAAAGGGTTCGACCTCGTCTCCCATCCGCCCGTGTGTGGATAAGGATATCTGCTGCACCCAGATCGCCCAGGAAGGTGCAGAACTCTCCGTCTGGATATGGTTTGGATACACTCGTGAGAAAGATGGGTGGCTGTCAAGATGGCAGAAATCATCGAAAGACCGTCCTGATTATACTTGGGTTGTGGGGTACCTTCAAGAGACCTCTCGGAAAATATTTGTGTAACCTATTGTAAAATAAGAAGTTGCAAAAAATGTTTTTGGGCAATATTTTTGCGATTGCATGGCATACGGTTTGCAGGGTATAAAGAGAAAGGGTCCCCCTTTAGGAGGCCATCGAGGCAAAGTATCCCCTCCGGTTTGCCGGTCCGCTCTGCCCGCCCCTGCCAGGAAAGGTCTGTTTCCAGAGCATCCAACCGGGAGGTTGAGCCATGCTTCTGCAAACACCCCGACTGCTCATTACCGACGATGACGCCGCCTTCCGGGAAACGCTCCGGGGCGTTTTTGAACCGCGCGGCTTTCACACCCTCCTAGCCGCCGACGGAGAAGAAGCTGTCCAAATCGTGCGCCAACAGGAAGTTCATCTGGTCCTGTTGGATGTCCATATGCCGAAATTGACCGGTCTGGAAGTGCTCCGCCTCCTCCGGGAGTTGAATTCCCTTTTGCCCATCATTTTGCTCTCCGCCGGCTGGGACGACGGGCTCCTGGAACAAGCCCGCCAAGCGCGTGCCTTCTCCATGTTGCCCAAACCAGTCAGTTCCCGCCAACTGACCATCACCGTCTGCCAAGCCCTCAAACAGACTTACAACTGGACCGACGAAAACCTCTCCTAAACGATTCGCTCTCCCATAAGAAACCTTGTAACACTTTAGCCGAATGAACCAACTCGCCTCTCCCCACCGCGGGAAAGGCCGGCCCTATGTGTCATTCCCGCACAAGCGGGAATCCAGAGTCTTCGCCTTTCCCCTGGCCGTCCAGAGGCCGGCTGAGGCGAAGCCGAAGCCGCCTGAGGGGGCTGACGGCAGCGCTGCCTTTTGGCCCGCAGAAGGAGGCGCAGCAGACATCCGCCCTCCCCGTGTCCCCCTCCCCCGGCCAACCTACGGTTGGCCGCCCTCTCGACGGCCAGGGGAGAGGGAAAGAACCTCCCCATTCCGCTACAATGTTCCTAAAACTCCAACAGTTTCAGGACATCTTCAATGACGCCCTCTTTGACCACCCGACGGGGTTTTTTCTCTGGTCCTTCGAAGACCAAATATTCTTTTTTCGCACGGATGGGCGTTTGCAGTCGATAGGGTTGGGCAACCCCAATCAGGCTCATCGCCCGCTTGGCCCCTTCCTCCAAGGCTTTGCGGGTTTCTTCAAACGGATAGAGCACGGCCGCCTCCCGGCTGACGCCCCGCTTGACCGCCACGGTAACACAATGTTCGCCAAAAAACTGCCGGGCTTCCCGGCAGGCCGCCTCGTCGCCGGTAACCATGATCGGCGGCACTCCATAATGACCCGCAATGGCCGCCGCCTGCACCAATTCCCCCGACTCCACTCCGTTGTACCAGTACCGATTTTCACCTCGCGAGGATTGGGTATGGCAAAGCACCCCATCCGGAACACCCATCATGGCGTGTTGACCAACGACCACCAGCCCGGCAAAGGACGCGTCCAGGCCCCACAAGGGATGCCCTGGTCGGGGCAGCCCGGTAATATACTTTGCGCCCGGTTCCATTAGATGCGGCACAAACGCCTGAGAACCATGACCATCGAGAACCAGAATCTCCGTAGCCCCGCCCGCCCGAAGTCCCCGCACCACGGCCGCTATGTCGCCCATCAGATATTCTTTCGCCCGTTCGTTCAAAGGCCCGGGTTCCCGCGTCTGGGCGAATTGATACACGCCGCTGGCGCCTTCCAGATCGGTAAGGATATATATTTTCACTTCTCGTCGGCCCTCCGCCTTGACGCCTTCGGCCTCCGCCGCCCCCACTTGCCCCCACCCTCCTACCACGACCATCCCCATCGCCCACATACCCGCCAGACAAACTCTTCTAGCCTGTCGCATCGCAATGCCTCCTCGGAAAAAAAGACCGTCATAGGCTGTCCCGAAATTCATTTTTAGCCGGGATGCACCACGGGCGGCCCCCACGCCTCCCTAAACCCTAAGAAACCGGCATCCTGGTAAAGCAGAACGGTT